>Ga0265297_10000790_pt1 | contig 87114 bp, 66 predicted proteins | sample Munlanlwell13791_FD_192502 | JGI IMG/M metagenome (GOLD analysis project Ga0265297, IMG submission 192502) | Leachate microbial communities from a municipal landfill in Southern Ontario, Canada - Leachate well 137-91 | ecosystem: Engineered > Solid waste > Landfill > Unclassified | place...
CTGTCAGCTTGCCATGAAATGTAAAGTCCGTTACTTCGCCCGAGCTCCGCTCATCTTTCAATTTCAAGCCGATATGATACGCTTTTAGCACCGTTCGGAGGTCGTCAAGACAGCCGCGCGGAAGCGAGAGATAATCGTCTACAATTTCAGAGCAGCAGATAACACGCGGTGTAGCATGCGTTGAAAAGCGCATCTTTTGTTTTTTGTAGAACTCCGGGTTTTGAAACGCCGCCAGTCGCTTAATCCGGTTGAGCAAAACGGAAGGGCATTGCCCTGTCTTTATGTAAATCCTGTTGGCAAGAACAGCTTCAATGCTGTCTGGCGGATTATCAATTTTGACTACAGGAGAACTTTTGCCCGTAGGCAATCTGTTCCACGGCTTGTCCTGCTCGTCAATCGGACTGCGGCGGACATTTTCCGCACAGACGCCAAATAACCCCACTGGTCGGGATACGCAACGGCCTTGTCGTCTATGAAAACGCTGTTTCCGTTGGCTATGGCTTCTTTCTGAAATGGCAAAGCTATCAGATTGCCAAAGCCGCCCTTGGGCAAAGTATCCTGATTGGGAAACAGCCGGTCATAACTTTTCATGTCCATTTGATAGCGCTGCGACATCGTTTTTGTTATCAGAAAGCTACCCAACCGCCGCGCGGTAATCGCGGGTATTTTATCAGCGAAAAATATCCAAAGGTGTCCGCCGTCCCCTGACCGCGAGCGTTCTATAGCCGCCGGGATGTTGGCTTCGGCGCAGGTGCGTTTTGCAGCGAAAATATCTTCACGCCATGTTTTGCCGTCAAAATCCATCGCAAGAAAATAGCAGCTATCATCTTCAAGCAATGGATATAAACCTAAAATCTGCGTTCCGGTCAAATGCTTTTTAACGGCGATATCGTCAAACGGCATAAATGTCCTGTTGGGGCAGTCGGCGCATTTTATTTTGGGTTTGCCGCAAATATCGCGCGCCCATTCATGCGTGCAGGCAGGGCTATAACCGCTTTTGCCGCTTTGGCTGCTCAAGCGTTTGGCATAAACATCTTCACGCCCTTGGAAATAGCTTTTAAATACTTTTATCTTGTCATCCGGCGTAAGATTTTGCGGTGCGTGATTTGTTACAACGGGAGCATTTACCGCATCTGCGGACAACTGGTTTAAGAGGCGAGTTTTTTGCTCGCTTAAGCGCGCAATCTGGCCCTCTATTTCCCGTATCTGCCGCTCGATAATATCCCTCGGTGTAGGATTGTCGTCCATTATCCAAATTTTACCGAAATCTAACCGACAAAGATAGTTTTAGAGCTTGTTTAATCATGGAAACTAAAACGGTATGATTTATGACATCAGATTTATCCATGACTGCAGGCGAGTTTTATATGCACTTGGTATCAATTCGGGGAAAATGTCCGCCAAGTCCTAAAATGTTTGAGGACTTGGCTTTATTTTCGGACGGTAATCAAATTCAGAATTGCATCAATCCTTCCGTCATCTTGGACACGCAGGGCTTTGCTGTTGATTTTCACCAGATTTGCGCGGGTATTGATGCCGTAACTGCCCTTCCAATCGTTTGTAATAATATCGGCTTTGCACTTCAACCCATAGGCCAGTTCCTGTTTAAGGCGGTTCACTTTCTGATGGGAAAAGTCAGGGACTGTAGTGTCATGTTTCATTAACACCAAACCGTCCTTGCCCTCTTTGAGACCGACGGCCAGCCTCAGGAAAAGCAGGAAGTTTGCATCAGTCAGTTGCAATTCGTGCCCATCGATAATGACCACATTTGACGGCCTCTTTAATCCGGTAATACTGACTTTTAATTTGCCGGGTACGATGGGCTGTGGTTTTCCCTTCGGTGCGCTTGGTTTTGCGCTTTTAACGCCAGTAGCGGTATACGCCAACTCGCCCAGGCGGAGTTCGCCGCCTTGCTCCAGATGCTTGGCGGCATGGCTGATTTTATCAACATGCTCTTTCTTGACGGTTATCGGTATCGTTATATGCTTTTTAATGCTGTCTATCAGCAAAGGCTCGAACCGCTTCCCGTAATTTGCCAGCACGTTAAAATAATCGCTGTTCTCATCAAGAAATTTATTGAGCTTCCTTAAGGCTTGAGGGGCCATTATTTGCAAACACCGATAATAGGACGATAGCTCCCGGCCCTCCAACAATTTCATAAGCGTAGTTTTAGTTTTATGCAGACGGGTGGTGTCAATTTCCTCGGCGATAAAAAGGACTGCGTTGAGCATGGCAGTTAGCCCGCCGGAACCGATATCCAGCAATAATTCGGCTTGCTTGCCGACCTGCTCATTCCTAACGCAGGCCTTATACTGGAATAGCTCTTTGTATCGTTGCTCCAACTGCAGTAGCCGATTCGCCTCGTTGCGGTCAAGATGCTTTGCGATTAATTTGCCGGCTTCATCACAAAGCGTTTGCGGCGTGTGTTCCTTATGTTTTACCGCATGATAAAACAGCAAGCAAAGTTCGGATTTTATGCGGTGCAATTTTATGCGGGAATCGTCCAGAAATGTGCTTTCCTCAATGCTGAAGTTAAGCGCTCCGAAATTATCCCATTGATTCACTGAATTGGCGAATGGGCTATTCTCACCTTGCACTTTCCAACCCGGATCGAGTGTCGGATTGAGAAAGGTAAACCTCATAAAGAAACTATCGAAAGCAAAATAAACATAGGGATAGCCGTAAGCAAGCAGCATATTGCGTTTTTCGTAGTAAAAACCATCAAATCCGCGAATCTCTGCGGCAAGCTCGCTGCGGGTATAAAACGGCTCTAATCCGCCAGCCCAGTTGCGCATCAGGGATACGCGATTTGCCAGCGCATCAAGGTCGGTTTTTTCAAACAAGCCAAGTGCTTCATCCTTGCCCAGATTACAGAAAGCTTCTTCAAGCGACAAAGCAAGGCCATGACCGGTGAATGGATTCTGGCAATATGGCTTGCGGTATAGTTTTTCGGTTATCCCCTGAATCCGAGCGGACTGTTTGGGAACGCCCACTCGTTCCGCCAGCTTTTTTGAATAGCTCTCGATATCGGCTTTTAGCTCGGGTATCGGCAAATAGAAATTGTTTTCTGAAGGCATATTTCCCAAATATGATACCGCTTCCTTTCGTTCAGGGCAATCCAGCCGAGTGCCGGTTGCGCAATAGTCCTGCTCATTAAATATTTGGAACGATGTGGTGGGTAAATTTAGCTTTGCGTTAATCCATCCCGCCCGGCCCGAAAAACCGGGCGGGACGCCTTATGATTTTATACGGACTTCATTTTACCCTGAACAACTTTGATGCGCTTGTTCTCGTCCTTGACGACCAACCAGCCTTTGCGGGTATATGTTACAAGCCGCGCGCGGACATTTGCCTCAATGTCTTTGCCTTGCGCCACGTCGCCCGCCTTGTTGGACAATTCCATGGCAATATCGCGCACAGTATGCCCGCCGCCGAGCAGGAACGGGTCTATGATGGACGCCAGCGATACGCGTGGCTCGTTGGCGGCGGGTTTTTGCTTCGACGTGGGTTTTTCAATTTTTGCCTTCGATTCGGCAGTTGCACCGGTGTTGCCTTTTACCGGCTTCAGTTCGTAATCGGGACCGCACCGGAACACGATTCCGCTGGCCAGCGTCATCACGAATTTGCCGTCCTTCTCGCCGGTCATAGTGACGGTCGCTCCTTTTTGCGTCAGGTATTTGTGTCCGACTTTCGCGTCGCGCGCTTTCATAATGTCGCCTCCCGGTTTGGAATTTTGCTTCCCGTCACCACTGAAGGTACAGCTACTTCGCGCGGAAATCAAGGCATTTATTCGCCTGTTTTTCAGACGGGAAACAGCGTCAGAAAGGCCTTGATGTTCGGCGGAAGTCCTTGTACCCTTCAGGTGAGGAGGATGATATGAAAACGACGACGGCAACGACGGGCAGACAAGCCAAATACCACGTGACAGTGGTCTCGACGGTGTTAGATGGGACGGAATTCCGCTGCACGATACGCCGCACAATCGGCAAGTTTGACACGGCAGCCGAAGCGCAGGCATTCGCCGAAGCGCAAGCCCGCCGCCCCGAAGTCCGCAACGGCAAAAGCCGCATACGGTTTATAATCCGGCACAACGGCAAAACAATCGCGCAGATAAAAGTACAGGAGGCAATATGACCGGCAAAACGCTGAAATCGCGCTACTTGAGCCTCAAGCAGGACGGCGCGGAGATGTACGTGGAAGACGTCGCGCTGACCGGCAAAACCGAGGACCATATCCCCGCCGCGCTTGAAAAGCTGGAAGCGGTCCGCAAAACCCTGCCGAAGGCGAATTGGAGCATCACCATTGAGGAGCAATTCACCGACGGCAGTTGGCGGAGCAACAAACGCTATTACACCGTCCGCGACGCCGAAACCGGCGCAATCAAAAACGCGGAATATTAACGGAGACGCTATGAAAATCAGATTATCCGTAAACGTTGAAATCAGAATGGGACAAGGCCCCGAAACCGGCATGAGTCTCGTCGGCTACATGCCCGACGGCACGACATATAAGGACCCCGCCCGACGAGAGATGTTTAGACGATGTGACCAAATTGACATTGTAACCGGCGCGGTTTTGGGGTATCATTAAGATAAGGCAAGTTTGATGCTGTCCTTGATTATGTCGAGGAATCGCGCGGACTCTGGCCAGTTGGGGATGCTGACTTATCCGGCAGACTAAATTTTAGCTGGATGTCTATAAAAAGCAAAATGGGTAATAAACCTATAATGGGGTGCAAGCGGCTGCTGGGATGTTTGACGGCGGCATGTTGCTTTGCGTATGGTAAACCATCTGCGTTTGCGGCCAGCGCAGATGGCGGCCAGCCGGGATACTTTATGGCGCAGGGAATCGGCGCAAGGCCGCTTGGCATGGGCGGCGCTTATGTTGGTCTTGCGGAGGATGTATCCTCTATATACTGGAATCCCGCCGGACTTTCTCAACTGAATCGCTATGAAGTCCAGATGATGCGCTCAATACTTTATGAAAACACCAATTTTGATTCAGCCGGTTTCGCCGGAAAAGTTCCGCTTTTTTCCGATTTATTTTTTGGAATTGGGGCGATGCAAATAGCGTCATCCGACTTCACGAGGCGGGATTCAAACAATAACCCCATAGGCACATTTTCAAACACAAACAGAGCGGCGATAGTGAGCCTGGCAAAACCCATCGCGTGGGGGCTGGTCATGGGTCTTTCCGGGCGGTTTATGTCCGAAAGCGTTGATGATTGGTCCAAATCCGCTTACGACTATGATTTGGGCTTCATGTTCAGGCCCATGGATTTTTCAAACTCAAAATTTCTGGTTTCCGCAGGCGCAGTTTTCAGAAACATGTACGGCGCGGCGATGGAGCGGGAGAACCTGACAGACACCGCTCCGCATATAATCTCGGTAGGCAGCGCGGTGGGGTATAAACTGGCCAATTCCGGACGCTTTGTTGTTACGGCTGACATGGACAAAAGCGCGGCGCAGGCGGACAGGTTCCGCGCCGGAACGGAATTCACCTTCTATGATTTAGCGTCGCTGCGCGCCGGAATTGACGACGGCAACATGACATTCGGCGGCGGTATCAGTATCGGCAAATCCCTTCAACTGGATTATGCCGCCATTAATAAGGAAGACTTGGGTTCCAGCTCCAAATTTTCGCTGACGATGCGGTTCGGGCAGCTAACCCGCGCGTTGGAGGAATGCGGTTCTAAATGCCGCGAAGAATACGGTAAGGCGGAAAATAGATACCATTCCTGCGCCAGAAACGAAAAACGGCAGGATTGCGACGTGGCCATAAACCTTATTGACACCTATCTTAGCGAAAACACAGATGGCAAGGATAAATTTTCCGAACTCAGAAACAAATGCGAAGACAAAAAGAACGAGCTGATTAAAGGAAACGCCGTATTCGTCTGCAATGTGGAATTTGCGGAGACGCTCCGCTCCGCGGAATGGAGCGTTGACCTGCGTAAGGAATTCAAGAATTATGAAGCCGAGAAATCCGTTATCCATCTCGTTGAGGATTCCAGATTTAATGTCTGCGGCGCGGATACCCCTGAAAAAATCAAGCATAAATTCCCGGAGGTCTCTATACTCCAGCCGTCGGTGAAACTCGTTGGTTCCAGGTACACGCTGGCAACGGAAGCCGCAGATTCAACCGGACGGAATGCGCGGCTTGAGGTCGCCATTGACGAGACAGACCCGAAGCAGATTGATTTCAGGAAGTACGCGCGAGAACTCGTGAAAAAGTTTATGGAATGGTCTGGAAAATGAAACTGAAACAGAGAGACATCCTATCGTGCGCCAAGCCGGCGTTTATGCTGGCGGTTATTCTTTGCGCCGCTTATCGTCCGGCGAGAGGCGGGTGCGAGGAAACTTTCGGCGAGGTCAAAAACGGCGCGGAATTTGTCCGCCGGATGGGCCAGTATTGGTACTCCGGTGATTCGCCGCAAGCCAGAAACGACGCGCTTGAACACGCGGTCAACAACGCCCTTAGCGCCGCGATAGTCGGCAAGCTGCAGGAGCGGTTGAAAATAGAAAATTCTGTTTTAGCCGAGCACTTCATCCAAATCCAGCGGGAAGGGTTTGTGAAATCCTATAAACTCGCGGGCGAGCCTGAATTCAAGTCTACTGGAAGCGGCATGCTGGCGTCGGTATGCGTTGAAGCCGAGGTCCGCCAGGTTGCGTTTGACCTTACGGAATCGCTGGTTAAGAATCCGCCCGGATTTGTGCTTGCTGTTGTAACCGGAACCGCGAGCAGGGAGACCGGCGTTGATACGCTCAACACCATGCGCGCAAAGCTAAAGGAAAAGTATGGTTCCGGCATACGGCTTCCAGCGGACGAAGCCCCCGATGCCGGATTTTATAAATCCACAGCCGAGGCGGTGTCCGCAAATACCGGAAAGGCGGATTTTCTGGTGGCGCTTGACGGCCTGGATACGGACGAAATCCCCGGCAAGATAAAATCATTGGAAATCAGGATAGGCAACCTCAAATTCTACGAGCCGGAACTTGGCCCCGCCGGGGAGTTCCCCTTTTCGGTTCCCTCTGTCTCCGCGTATCACAGCGGAACAAGCAGGGCTGTTGTATACGACAAGGCACTTAACAATGCCGCCGCACGGTGCGTTGAGGAAATAGACCGGTTCATGCTCCGCATCATGTCCGACAGCGCGAAAATCGTGGCATTCACGGGCAAGATTCCGTTTGAGCAATTCTCCGATTTTTCAAGGCAGTTGAGTGAAACCGTCAAGGGCGTCAATTCCGGCTTTTGGGGCGAGCCGAAAATCACGCCCTTGCAGGATAAAAACTATTTCCGCGTTGACTGGAAAGGAACGGCTTTTGAACTGGCGCAGGCCATTGACAGGCAGTTGGCCGGGGATGGCCGCAAATTCCAGATAAAGCAGGTCAATTTCAGGACGGTTGTGCTGGAAGCGGCGCAGCCGGAAATCAAAACGGAGGCAAAATGAAAGTTAAAATTGCAGTTGCGGCGGTCGGCGCGGTGTTGCTGGCGGGATGTTCGGGGACGGCGCGGAATGTGAAATCCATAGAAGCCGTGAAATGGGTTTATGAGGCCCCCGACGCCAAGCAGTACGAAAGCCCCGAGTATATGCGCATAATGCAGATACAATCGGCGGATGTGATAGACGAAAGCAAGGTATCCGACCCGACGGCGGCGCGGCTGAACAACTGCATGACCAAAGCGCGCGCGCAGGCCGGCGCATTGCTGGTGAACCGGATAGCCCCCGGCATACGCCAGGGCGTGCTTGCGCTGACCGGCAAGGAAGCCACGGCAAAGGTATACGCCGACACGATAATTTCCCGGCTGCCGCAGTGGACGCCTTGTGACATAAGAATAGGCTTCACCGACAAAGCGGGCTGCTATTACGAAGGCGCGCTGAAAGCCCAGCCGCTGCTTGACGCCATCACATCCACCTATTCCGAGGATGTGACCAAATTCGTCAAGAAATACATCAACGAGAGCATGCCCCTCGCGGACCAGATGCCCGCAGACGAACTTAAACCCGCTACCGTGGCGCAACAGGAAGGCGGCGCCGCCATAGCCAGACAAGGAGTGATGCAGCCGTAAACGGTTTTTGCAATGCTGCAGTCATAAGAGGCTGAAGTGAACATGCGCCGGCGTGTTAAAGCCGCGCCGGCGCATAATAAACACCATGCAGGATGATGGCCGGGACCGGCAACGAAGTTTCTGCGAGAGGATATAGAATGTCTGAGGTTTACGCAACAATGATATATCGTCAAAAACCAATGTCATGGGTTTTGCATACTTCACTGACAGTATTTTGCCTGTGTTTTGCAGCAGTTATAGCAAATGCCACAATATACGACGGGAAGGCGGACATAGTATTAGGACAATCCACTTTTACGGTTTCAAACAGGAATGTCATTGAAAGCGATAAAGTGGATACCCCCGTCGGTGTATCAGCGAATGGTGTCTGGGTTGTTGACCAGAACAATAACCGTGTTCTATACTGGGCAGGCGGACCGTCAGTAAACGGGCAAGGGGCTGATGGTGTTATCGGTCAATCGGATTTTCAGTCCGGAATGCCAAACCGCGGCGGAGTTGCCGGAAGTAATACGCTAAACAAACCTTGCAGCGTTGTGAACTTTCCAGTAAATGGTGATATGTATGTATGGGTAGCGGACTGTGGCAACAATCGTGTTCTGCGTTTCAAAAATCCGCCTCCTGTTGGCGCGACAGCGGATATTGTGTTGGGACAAGCAGATTTCTATTCTACTACTGCTAACCGTGGCGGCGGCGTTGCCGCCAACACGTTGAATCTAGAGGATCAAAACGGAGATCACTATTCAATTCTAGCCATGAAGTCTGATACAACTTCGCCTGATTTATGGGTTGCGGATAGTGGCAACCATAGGGTTTTGAAATATCCCGCCAATAGTTTAGCTACAGGCATGGATGCCAGCCTCGTATTGGGCCAACTCACAAAAACTGCTACCGATTGTGACTCGATACATGGGATTACGAATTATTGTATGGGTTTGCCATCAGGAATAGGCGCTCAAGGCGATGCTGTATGGGTTGCGGATATTGCTTTCTCCCGTGTTTTACGTTTCACATCCCCGAGTGCCGACGGTGCGCAAGCCGATGTGGTTTTAGGTCAAACTGATTTCGGGTCCAATTCTACCGGACTCGCTGCAAACAAATTAAATATGCCGTCTGGCGTATCGGTATCGAGCGGCGGTGATGTATGGGTTGCCGATACCGGTAATCGGAGGGTGTTGAAATTTACTTATCCTTTTTCAACGGGCCAAAATGCATCAATTGTGCTGGGAGCATCTGATTTCACTACCAATAATTGTTCTGGCTACTCAAGTACTTGTTTTGGGCACCCGTCAAGCGTTAGCGTTGGTACTTATGGTGGGATTGCGTTATGGGTTGTTGACTGGGAGCGTGTTTTGCGATTCGATGACTTAAATACTATAAACGCAAGTTCTACGAGAGTTTTGGGATCACCGGATTTCCAACACGTGTATTGGAATTCCACTGAAGCAACAGGAATGAGTGTTCCGACCGGTGTTGTGTTTGACCCGAAATATGGACGCGTATTCGTGTCAGATTCGGACAACAACCGTGTTCTTTGGTGGAATAGCGCGTCATCGCTTGCGATAGGCAAAGCTGCCGATGGAGTATTGGGACAAGCGAATTTTACAGACAACTTATTGCATGGGTTGGGGCAGAACACTCTATCCGCGCCTGCCGGGCTGGCAGTTGATTCATCAGGAAATTTGTATGTTGCCGATTCTCAAAATAATCGCGTTATGCGATTCCCAGGCGCAACACTTGCCAACAATATGAATGCAGATATGGTATTGGGCCAGCAAGATTTTGCTTCCAAGGGTTCGGGCACCTCGGCGAGTACCATGAATTATCCATATTCCGTGGCAGTAGATACAAACAGCAATGTGTGGGTTGCCGATACCTCAAATAACCGTATTTTGAAATTTGTGGGCAATAATCTGGCTACAGGCATGAATGCGAGTCTTGTATTGGGGCAAGCAAATTTTTCCGATTATCTTGCCAACAGAGGAGGGACAATAGCGAATAACACACTATATGGCCCCCGAGGTTTAGCCATTGATAGTACTGGAAACCTTTGGGTGGCAGATGTGGCAAATTATAGAATATTGGAATTTATTTCTCCATCAGCACATGGGCAAGCCGCAAATGTAGTTTTGGGACAAACTGGTTTCAATGTAGCAACCGGTGGGATTGGACAATATAAACTTGCGCATCCCAGTGGAGTTGCCGCAGACCCTCTGGGAAACATTTGGGTGAAAGATAGTGCCAACAACCGAGTTTTGAAATATGCTCCCCCATTCTCAACTACCAATATGCCAGCTAGTCAAGTTATAGGCCAAGCTAATTTCAACTCCAATACAGCCAACCGAGGAAGCCGCGTGGATTCCAATGCACTATCTTTTGGGGGACGCCAGTCTTCAGGGATAACTTTAGACAATTATGCAAATCTCTATGTGGCTGATGAACAAAACAATCGGGTTGTCAAATATAATTCTGGACTTACATCCACAATGCTAAATCCAACCATCACCAATCGCACCAATACAAGTCTGACATTTTCATGGACATCCGTTCCGGCTGCAGATTATATCGCGGTACTGGCTACGGATAACGGCTACAAAAATATTGTCGCCAATTCCTCCGGCACGACAAGCGGCAACAACACGAGGACCTTCACGTCTTTGTCGGCGAACACAACCTATTATTTTGAGGTCAAGCTTTCCACCGAAACAGATATTGCTTACTACGGCAATCACACATCAACCACAACAATGCTTTATCCGGCGCCCACCATCGCTGCTATTTCCCCGTCAACTGGTATTAGCACTACCACACAGAACAATATCCAGATTACCGGAACGGATTTCGTTTCAGGCGCGACAGTAAAATTAGCGAAAACAGGACAATCCGACATCATGGCCACAAATGTCGTTTTTGTCAACGCAACACAGCTTATCTGCTCGTTGCCTATTTCCGGCGCGGCCCTCGGACAGTGGAATGTGGTGGTGACTAATCCGGATGGACAGTTTGCCCCGCTCACCAATGGTTTCACCATATTGGCGGCGACCAATCTACACCCGCAATTCTCGCAAGTTTATGCGACCAATGCGCAGATATCGTGGGATTCTGTAACCGGCGCAAGCTATATCGCCGTGCTGGCTTTGGACAGCGGATTCTCAACTGTTGTCTCCTCTTTGACGCTGTCATCCAACTCTGCCATGTTTGCGGATTTGCTCGGGGTAACTACCTACTATTTTGAAGTCAAACTATCCACTGAAACTGACGTGTCTTTTATAAGGAATCAGATATCTACACAAACAGCGCAATACACTCCCCATGTCGGAAATATAATCACTATAGCCGGAAATGGAACTGGCGGCTACAGCGGTGATGGCGGACAGGCGTTTAATGCGGAGTTGAATTATCCCGTTGGCGTGGTGGTTGATTCCGCGGGGAATGCTTATGTTTCGGATCAAGACAATCATCGGGTTCGCAAAATTGATCATGCAACTGGGGTGGTAACCACTGTGGTCGGCAACGGAAACTATGGCTACAACGGCGATAGCGGGGAGGCAATTTACGCGCATTTAGCATCTCCTATGGGTGTTGCGCTTGATTCTGAGGAGAATATCTATATTGCAGATTCCGGCAATAATCGTGTTCGCAAAGTAACCCGTGCAAACGGCATAATAACCACGGTTGCCGGCAATGGAAGCAGTAGCTACAGCGGTGATGGGGGCCAAGCGCTTAATGCGGGTTTGGATTGCAGGGGAATAGCGGTTGATTCAGCGGGAAACATTTACATCGCGGATTACAGCAATCGCCGCATCCGCAAGATTGACTATGCTACTGGGATAATAACCACCGTGGCTGGTAACGGAGCCAGCGGCTATACCGGCGATGGCGGTCCTGCCACAAGCGCAACATTTCAATGGCCTAGCAGGGTGGCGATTGACTTCGCAGGGGATATCTACATTGCAGATTCAGGCAATAATTGCATTCGTAAGGTTAATCATGCCACCGGTATAATAACCACGGTGGCTGGCAATGGAGCCAGCGGTTATGGTGGTGACGGTGGGCTTGCAACAAACGCAACATTATATTGGCCCTATGGTCTGGCTTTTGATTCTGGTGGGAATATGTATATCGCGGATCGCAGCAATCACCGCATTCGCAAGGTTGACTATGCTACTGGGATAATAACCACCGTGGCTGGTAACGGAACCAACGGCTATAGCGGCGATGGCGGTCCTGCACCCAGCGCGAAATTGTATGGGCCAGGCAGCGTGGCTCTTGATGATGAGGGAAATGTTTATATCGCGGATGTTTACAACCATCGCGTTCGCAAAATCTTTATGCCGTTGCCCGCAACACTATTGATTCCTCAGTTTACGCAGGTTTACTCAACCAGCGCAACGGTGACGTGGAACGCAATAAACGACGCTCAGTACGTTGCCATATTGGCTTCGGATAGTGGGTTCGGCAATATCATCTCCTCTGGCGCGTTGACGACGGCTTCCACCACATATACAGGGCTGTTGCCGGACACAAGCTATTATTGCGCGGTAAAACTTTCCACTGACACGGATGGGGCATATCCACTCAACGTTATTTCCACAGTTACATTGCCTGTTCCCGTTGTGGTTCAGATAACGCCTGTTTCGGGGTTGAATACTGCGGTGTTGAATAATGTGCAGATTACCGGCTCTCATTTCGCCTCCGGCGCGACGGTGAAACTGACAAAATCCGGACAAGCCGACATTGCGGCGACAAATGTCTCTTTTGTAAGCAGTTCGCAACTCACATGCACGCTGCCGCTGATCGGCGCTGCTGCGGGCCAATGGAATGTAATAGTAACCAACCCCGACGGCCAAACCGCCACGTTTTCAAGCGGATTCATAATAACTCCAAATGCAACCGCATGGGCTTGGACAGGAACCGGGGCAATGTTGATGGCAAGCGCCGAACACACTGCCACACTTTTATCAAATGGTACAGTGCTGGTTTCTGGTGGATGGGCTAATAGTAGTGGTTGGGTATCTTCTGCGGAGATTTACGATCCGTCAACGGGTCAATGGACGGTAACTGGGTCAATGACGACCGCACGGCAACGTTATACAACCACCCTTTTGTCAAACGGCAAGGTACTTGCTGTTGGAGGAAATGGTCTCTCTTCATCCGAGATTTATGATCCTCTAACAGGCCAATGGACGGTAACTGGGTCAATGACTGTAGCGCGGCAACATTCCACTGCTACGCTGTTACCTAACGGTAAAGTGCTTGTTGCGGGAGGATACGGTGATGTCAACATACTTTCATCAACGGAGATTTACGACCCGGCTACAGGTCAGTGGACCTCAACTGGTTTTATGTCCAAAGCGCGCGCTCACCACACCGCCACACTTTTGCCGAATGGGAAAGTGCTTGTTGCTGGTGGGGCTTTTGATTCTGCTCCTGCTAGTTCTGTCGAGATATATGATCCATCAATAGGTCAATGGACCATAACTGGTTCCATGTCCAAAGCACGCGAGTTTCACACTGCCACACTCTTGCCAAATGGCAAGGTGCTTGTTGCCGGTGGATGTGGAAGTTATGATAGTAATGCCGCAGAAGTTTACGATCCTTCAACAGGGCAATGGTCCCCAACTGGTTTAATGTCCACCAGCCGAGATGCTCACACCGCCACGCTTTTGCCAAATGGCAAAGTATTAGTTGCTGGTGGATCCGGCAGCAATGGGTATACGAATACTGCCGAGATTTATAACCCATCAACAGGCCAGTGGACAACAGATAGTCCAATGTTCACGGCAAGGTTTAATCATATCAGCGTATTTTTGCCCAACGGCAAAATACTTATTGCGGGAGGATATAACATTGCTAATGCTATTTCTTCCGCCGAATTATACACCCCCGTAACCTCATTATCCCCCTCCTTCTCCGGCGTTTATGTTACCAGCGCGACTGTGAACTGGACGGCGGTTGCGGGGGCGAGCTATAACGCCGTGCTGGCTTTGGACAGCGGGTATTCAAACATTGTCTCCTCCGGCGCGCTGACAGCGAATACGACCACTTATACCGGGCTTTCGGCCAACACCACTTATTATTTCGAGGTGAAACTGTCAACCGATGTTGACGGCGCGTATTCGGTCAACACGGCTTCCGCGCAGACGCAGGTTGCAAGAACTCCGCTTTCGCCGCAGTTTTCCAATATGTATGTGACCAGCGGGACAGTTTCCTGGAACTCCGTCCCGGGCGCAAGCTATGTGGCCGTGCTGGCGTCCGACAGCGGATTTGGAAATATCGTATCGTCGGCAGCGCAGACGGGAAACTCAGTCGGCTACAACCTGTCAGAGTATACCACCTATTATTTTGAAGTGAAACTTTCCACCGAGACGGACGCCGCTTTTGCCGTCAACCGGATTTCAACCGCCACATTGTATTATCCGCCGCCGACAATAACTTCAATATCGCCGGCATCGGCCAGCAACGGCTGGCCCGTTGATGTACAGATTGACGGCGCGGATTTTCTGTCCGGCGCCACCGTAAAATTGACTAGGACCGGCCAGACGGATATTGCGGTTTCGTCCATAACCTTTGTCAATGCCTCGCGGATATCATGCACATTACCACTAACCGGGGCACAGTCCGGGCAATGGTCGCTGATGGTGACAAATCCAGATGTGCGGGCGTCGTCGGCCACGGCCGCGTTTACAGTAACGCTGACTATGACGCCGCTGAACCCGCGTTTTTCTCAGGTGTCCGTAACCAGCGCGACCGTGGCATGGGACGCCGTGTCGGGCGCGGCTTATACCACGGTTCTGGCAACCGACAGCGACTATACCACGATACTGGACGCCGCAACGATGGCTGTCGGCGTCACGTCAAAGAGCTTCACAGGATTATCGGAGCATACCACATATTATTTCGAGGTAAAACTCTCCACCGAAGCGAACGTCGCATACGCCGGCAACCAGATTTCCACTGCGACATTGTATTATCCCCCTCCGGCGATAACCTCGCTTTCGCCGGGCACGGCCAACAACAACGCGCCCTCAGCAGTGCAGGTAAATGGTGCGAATTTCCTATACGGCGCGTCGGTCAAGCTGCAAAAGACAGGGCAGGCGGATATAACCGCCAATCCCGTCACATTTGTCAGCGCGGCGCAGATTAACTGCACATTGCCGATAATCAATGCCTCGCAGGGGCAATGGTCGCTTGTGGTTGCAAATCCGGATGTCCGCGCCTCAACGGCGGCAGCCGCCTTTGATGTAACGGTTGCGTCATCGCCGCTGCATCCGCAATTTTCGCAGGTGTTTGTGACCAGTGCGACTGTGACATGGGATGTTGTGCCGGGGGCCAGCTATATACCGGTGCTGGCGCTGGACAATGCATTCAGCAATATAATCTCCTCCGGCATATTAACAACTGCAGTCACGACATATACCGGTCTTTCGGCGTACACCAATTATTATTTTGCGGTGAAATTATCTACCGATACTGATGGGGCGTACTCGGGCAACACCCTCTCCGCGCAAACGCAAATTGCACGAACTCCGCTTTCACCGCAATTCTCCAACGTCTATGTTACCTCTGCGACAGTTAACTGGACGACTGTGCCTGGCGTAACCTATGTTGCCGTGCTGGCTTCGGACAACGGGTTTGGCAATATCATCTCTTCCGGCACATTAACGGCGGCAACCACGACATATATCGATCTTTCGGCAAATACCGCCCATTATTTTGGGGTAAAGCTGTCCACCGAGACGGACGCCGCTTTTGCCGTCAACCGGATTTCAACCGCCACATTGTATTATCCGCCGCCGACAATAACTTCAATATCGCCGGCATCGGCCAGCAACGGCTGGCCCGTTGATGTACAGATTGACGGCGCGGATTTTCTGTCCGGCGCCACCGTAAAATTGACTAGGACCGGCCAGACGGATATTGCGGTTTCGTCCATAACCTTTGTCAATGCCTCGCGGATATCATGCACATTACCACTAACCGGGGCACAGTCCGGGCAATGGTCGCTGATGGTGACAAATCCAGATGTGCGGGCGTCGTCGGCCACGGCCGCGTTTACAGTAACGCTGACTATGACGCCGCTGAACCCGCGTTTTTCTCAGGTGTCCGTAACCAGCGCGACCGTGGCATGGGACGCCGTGTCGGGCGCGGCTTATACCACGGTTCTGGCAACCGACAGCGACTATACCACGATACTGGACGCCGCAACGATGGCTGTCGGCGTCACGTCAAAGAGCTTCACAGGATTATCGGAGCATACCACATATTATTTCGAGGTAAAACTCTCCACCGAAGCGAACGTCGCATACGCCGGCAACCAGATTTCCACTGCGACATTGTATTATCCCCCTCCGGCGATAACCTCGCTTTCGCCGGGCACGGCCAACAACAACGCGCCCTCAGCAGTGCAGGTAAATGGTGCGAATTTCCTATACGGCGCGTCGGTCAAGCTGCAAAAGACAGGGCAGGCGGATATAACCGCCAATCCCGTCACATTTGTCAGCGCGGCGCAGATTAACTGCACATTGCCGATAATCAATGCCTCGCAGGGGCAATGGTCGCTTGTGGTTGCAAATCCGGATGTCCGCGCCTCAACGGCGGCAGCCGCCTTTGATGTAACGGTTGCGTCATCGCCGCTGCATCCGCAATTTTCGCAGGTGTTTGTGACCAGTGCGACTGTGACATGGGATGTTGTGCCGGGGGCCAGCTATATACCGGTGCTGGCGCTGGACAATGCATTCAGCAATATAATCTCCTCCGGCGCGCAAACTGCCGCATCAAGGTTTTTCACTGGATTGGTGGAGCATACCACCTATTATTTCCAAGTGAAACTGGCCAACGAAACAGATATCGCATATTATGCCAACCAAGTCTCAACGATGACGCTACTTTATCCGTTGCCGGCGATAACATCAGTTGCGCCGGTCTCGGCTATAAACAACGGCTCGGTGTTTGTACAGATAAACGGCAATAATTTTGTGTCCACGCCGACAATCAGCCTGACCATGAACGGCTTACCGGATATAAATGCGACGTCCGTTGTTTTCGTGAACGCCACCAAGCTCACATGCGTGTTACCGATAATGGGTGCGCAGGCGGGGGTATGGAGCGTAACGGTTACAAATCCAGACGGTCAGGGAACATCGCTGGCGGGCGGGTTTACCGTGCTGGCTACGACCAATCTGCATCCCCGGTTTTCGCAAGTGTTTGTAACCAGCGCGACGGTTACCTGGGACGACGTGCCGGGCGCGGTTTATATGCCAGTGCTGGCCTCTGACGGGTATGTCGCGATATCGTCCGCGGCGTCAAGCGGGCATTCGGCGACGTACACCAAATTATCTCCCGCAACCGTCTACTTTTTTGAGGTGAAGTTGTCTACCGAAACGGATATTGCTTATTATGGCAACCGTACATCGGCGCTGACAATGGCTTACCTGCCGCCGCACATAACCGGCATAACGCCGGCGTTCGGGGCAAACACCGGCTCGCTGCCGGTGATTATAGAAGGGGACAATTTCCTGCCCGCGCCGACGGTTAAACTGACCAAAAGCGGACAAGTGGATATAACCGTGTCATCGGTCACCTATATCAGCGCAACGAAAATCACATGCACATTGCCGATAACCGGCGCGGCGCCCGGTCAGTGGAATGTGGTGGTGACCAATTCAGATGGACAATTTGTTGCGCTAACAAATGGTTTCACTATTCTGGCAGCGACAAGCCTGCATCCGCAGTTCAGCCAGGTTTATATAACCAGCGCGACGGTGACATGGGACAGCGTGTCCGGCGCGAGCTACGTGCCTGTGCTGGCGATCGACGACGGTTTCGGCACAGTCGTTTCCAGCGGCGCGCAGTCCGGCGCTTCAAAGATATTTACCGGATTGACGGAACACGCCACCTATTACTTTGAGGTGAAGCTGTCCACCGAAACGGACATCGCCTATGGCAATAACCGTATTTCAACAGAAACATTGTCGTATCCTGTCCCCGGCATAAGCGGGTTGGCCCCGGACTCCGGCGTAAACAGTGCCGTGCTGGATGTTCAAATTAACGGCGGCAATTTCCTGCCCGCGCCGACGGTTAAACTGACCAAAAGCGGACAAGTGGATATAACCGTGTCATCGGTCACCTATATCAGCGCAACGAAAATCACATGCACATTGCCGATAACCGGCGCGGCGCCCGGTCAGTGGAATGTGGTGGTGACCAATTCAGATGGACAATTTGTTGCGCTAACAAATGGTTTCACTATTCTGGCAGCGACAAGCCTGCACCCGCAGTTCTCGCAGGTTTATGTGACCAGCGCGACGGTAACGTGGGATGCGATAGCTGGTGTAAGCTATACTCCTGTGCTGACCACCGATAGCGGCTATGCGAACGTTGTCGCATCCGGAACACAAACAGGAAATACAAGCACATTTACCGGATTGACGCCGAATACGGGGTACTACTTTGAGGTGAAACTCTCTACGGAAACGGATATCGGTTATGGCAATAACCGAATTTCAACGACTACGCGGTCCTATCAGCCCCCGCTGATAACACAGATAACACCGGCTTCCGGAATAAATATCGGACCGCTGAATGCCTTGATTGAAGGCAGCAATTTCATGCCCACCCCGACCGTTAAGCTGACCAAAAGCGGACAGTTGGATATAGTCGTGTCCTCTGTTACTTTTATTAATTCAACACAGTTGACCTGCGCATTGCCTATAACCGGCGCGCAGGCGGGGCAATGGAATGTGGTGGTGGTAAATTCGGATAATCAGACCAATACCCTTTCAAACGGTTTTGCCGTGCAGAACGCATTTATTCCGCCGACAGGGAAACCCGGAACGCCCTCCGCCGGTTCCGCGTTTGTCAAAAGCCTTGTCCTGACATGGTCTCAAGGCACTGCGGCGGATTTACTTACCGGAATAACGGGGTATCATCTTGAGGTTGGGGTTAATCCGCAGTCAAATGACGCAAGCCTGTTTAATAGTGATGTCGGTCTTGTGCTGTCCACATCCGTTCTGACGGCGCAGGATGGCACGTATTACTACGCGCGTGTCTGCGCCAAGAACGCCGCTGGTATCTGCAGCGCATATTCGGATTGGAGCGCGCAAGTCGGGGTTGATTTAAGCGCGCCTGTTGCGCCGATTATAACCTCGCCCACACATCCGGAACACGAATTATCTTATTGTGAAGGCAATCCTTCTTTTGCGCTGTCCGGTATCTCGGATTTTTCAGGCGTCGCGGGGTATTATTGGAAAGTGGACCAGAACAATAATACCGTTCCATCCGCATCGGATGATTATGCGGCGGCAGCTACAATACAGATAAACAGTCCGCTTGCCGACGGAACATGGTATTTCCATGCTGTTGCTAAAGACGATGCCGGCAATGTGGGAACGCAAGCAGGGCATTACAAATTCATTCTCCAGACGGCTGTCAATCCTTCCGCGGGTCATACTTATACAATGGGCGACGGCTCCAGTATAGTGTTTCCGTCCGGCGCAGTATTAACGCCGACCTTCCTTTTAGTGCGGCAGCTCGGTTCCACGGAAATTCCCGCCGGCGTGTACGACCCCAATTGGACGGTTACGCCATTCGTCAAGGAAATTCAACTGGCCGACGGAACGCATCAATTGAATCAGGGTATTGTGATAACTTTGAAATATACAGACGCTGCCATCGGGGGGCTAAAACCGGCAAGCCTGAAAATCGCTTATTATGATACGGTTGCTCATAACTGGCAAGTCATCAATAATTCCGTTGTGGACACTGCGGCAAAAACCGTTACCGCTATCGTAAACCATTTAACGGCGTTTGCAATTATTGGTTCTTCCACCAGTAACGAGGCTATTTTTGGCTTGAGCAATTATCCGAATCCTTTCGCAGCCGGAGGAGGCGGAGCAACCAAAATAAGATATTCTCTGAGTAACAATGCCGCCGTGCAAATCAGACTATATGATTTGCTGGGCAAGCTGGTTTATGAATGGAATTTTTCAGCGGGCGATTTCCCCGGCGGTTCAACGGGACCGAATGAAATCGTCTGGGACGGTAAAAACGGTCGCGGTAATTATGTGGCTGCCGGCGGATATATCTGTCTTGTCAAATCCGGCGGCGTGACCGTTAAAACCAAAATCGGAGTGAAGTAAACCGCTACTCCATTGTTTGTGAGAATTCGGGATATTGATTTGCTGGATAAACAATCAATCACCTGCGTTTGCGCCAACTTATTCAAAATACGCACAACCCACACTTGCCGGTGATATGGTTCTCATCTGTTGGCATTGTTGTATCGTAAACTGGAGTTTACGATTTGTCGAATATTTAGTAAACTGGACTTGACGATTTGATAAGGGGAGGCAGACCCAATGCTTGAAAAACTCTTCGCAATACACAATAGCACAGTCAAAAATACCCCGCGCGCCTTTAAACGCTATCTTTACGGACACATGGATTGGAAATCCGACGCCATTTGCCTCACCGGGGCGCGGGGCGTGGGCAAGACCACCATGCTCCTGCAATATTATCACGAGCAATATGACGACGTGGAAAAGTGTCTTTACGTCTCCGCCGATAACGTGGAGGCGACGGCTACCGGCCTGTTCAATATAGCTTCGGAATATTTCAATTTTGGCGGGAAGGCGCTTATCGTTGACGAAATTCACAAATACCAGAACTGGCAGGTTGAGCTTAAAAATATCGTGGACACATTCAAAGGAAAGAAGCTGCTGGTATCGGGCAGTTCCTCGCTGAATCTGAAAAAGGGCAAGGCGGACCTTTCCCGCCGTTTCGTTTATTATGACCTTAGAGGGCTTTCTTTCCGGGAATATCTGACGTTGAAAGAGGGCAAAACATTTCCCGCGCTGAAATTGGATGATATTTTGCGCGGCCATGTGAAGCACGCGCAGGCAATTTCCGGGGAGATAGCCGTTCTTAAGGATTTCAGGAAATACTTGAGCGGCGGCTATTATCCTTTCTTTATTGAGAGCGAGGCGGCTTATCCGCAAAAAGTTCTCAACATAATTGAAAAGGTCCTCTACGAGGATGTCGCGGTGATAGGCAATGTAAAACCCGTCAATATCGTGGCGATGAAAAAAATCCTGTGGCTGATAGCCGGAACAGCCGCTTTTGCGCCAAACATAGACAAGCTGAGCAGGGAACTAGGCATTTCCAAAGAGTATGTTTATCACTATCTGGAGTACCTTGAGCAAGCTGGAATTATCGTTGCGCTGTATTCCGAAGGAAAGGGTTACAAGCTGTTAAGAAAGCCCGCCAAGCTGTTTCTTGAAAATACAAATCTGCTCGCCGCAATCAACGGCTCGTTAAAGCTGGATGACGAAGAGGGCGCGGTGCGGGAGACCTTCTTCATGAATCAATTAGCAAGCTGCGAACGCATCACAGCCGCCGAAACAGGCGATTTTACGGTAAACAACGCATTGGTCTTCGAGGTCGGCGGGAAGAATAAAACCACGGAACAAATTAAAAACGTAAAAGACGCTTATCTTGCTTTGGATAAAGTTGAAATAGGGGCAGGCAATAAAATACCGCTCTATCTTTTCGGCTTTCTGTATTGAGACCGCAAATCGTCCGGAGATTGGGTATGCATATCGCGGGGCAATTTCGGGAAATCTGGCGCGACGATGTTGGTGTCCATATAGGTGTCCAGTGAGAGTCCGAAACGGCTAAATTCAGCTAAACTCAGACGGGGATTTTTCTGTTGGCTCACTATAGGGGTGATGGCGGGTAAGTCCGGCTAAGATGCTCTGGTCAGTTTACAAAACCGTTGCTCTGCCATTGAGCTACCTCGGCGCAAACTGCGGGTTTCTATTGTCAATAATAGCATTTTCCGGCAAAAGGAGAATCACATTCTGAACCGCGGGGGTCCATATAGTATCCATCCAACGGCCCCCAAAAGCGTCGTCCGCGCATAAAAAAACTGCACGGCTTTTGCGCTATTTTCGCATTTCCAGTGCAGTTCCGCGGCGTTTTCACGACAACATTATTGCATCCCCCCCCCCGACGTGAAATGCAATAAAATCAGACTTTTTCAGCGGATCCTATTTGGATTTTCTTCTGGGGGACCTGCTTTTTTTCGCGGCTTCCTCGTCGGAGGGAGAAATGGCGGCAAGCCGCCTCCAGGCGTCGCGCGCGTCGTCGCGGCGGTCCAGCTTTTCCAGAGATTTGGCATAGAGGCGCAGCAGAAGTGTCTTGTCCAGCGTCATGTCCAGCGATGACTGCGCCAGCAGCGCTTCCAGCAGTTTGGCGGCGTCGCCGTGGCGCCCGCCATCAAAATCCATATTGGCCCGGCAGAAGTCAGCGCGGCGCGCCGCCTGCGGGCCCAGGGCGCGCATTTTATCCAGCATGCTATCCGCCTGCCTGTTCTTGCCGGATTTGTAAAACGCCAGCGCGGCATTTTCCATGGCGATGATATCCGCTGAGTCTCCGCCGGAGAGCCTGAGAAACTCGTCCCGCGCCAGGTCGTAATCGCCGTTCTGGTAATAGAGCTTGCCAAGCATCAGGCGGGCCTCGCGGTTATCGGGGAAATTGTTCAGGCAACGCTCCAACTCGCGGCGGGCATAGTCGTAGAGGCCCTCCTCCCGGTACATGTCGCCGAGACAATAAAAAATGCGCGGGTCCAGGCTGCCTCTGTCGCGCGCGGACTCCAGCGCGGCTATGGCCTGCAAATAATGCTTCGGCCCCAGCTGGTACAGCACGAACCCTTTTTCGGCGAGGGCTTTTATATCGTCTGGATTGGCCTGAAGGCGGACCTGCACGTCCTCAAGTTGTTTTTCGGGGGCCGATACCGGCGGAAGCGAAGCAGGGCCGGTTCCGCGCGCGCGATGCGCCGCAACCGCTAAAACCGCCGCCAGCGCGGCCGCAACCGCCGCCCAGGCAAGACCGCGTCTGATTGCCGGCGGCAAGATCAGCCGTTCTCCCGCGAGTCGGAATCTCCGCCGGAGAGCAGCTGGCCCAGCGTCAGCGGCGGGGCCTCTTTGAGGTAATGCGCGATGATTTTGCGGTTCTGTATTTCCTCAAACCGCTTTATGGAGAGATTAATCTCGTACGCCTGCGAATTGACGCCCATCACCATCGCCGCCACGGTGTCGCCGGGCTTGGGCTGAAGCTCGTGCCCGAATTCGGCTATGGGCACAAAGCCCTGCACGTCGGGCGAGACGGAAATTTTCATTCCCTCGGCGCTGACTTCCAGAATTTTGCCCTTGACCACGCTGCGCGCCTGATACCTGCGCCGCAGCGCGTCTGCGGGGTTGGGGGCTAGCTGGCGCAGCCCGAATATCAGGGCCGGAGCCGTTTCGCTTATATGCAGCAGCTTGGCTTTGAGCCGCTGGCCGCGTTTGAATGTTTTCAGCGCCTCTTCCTGATTGCGCCAGGAGATATCCTCGTTGCGGACCACGCCCTCAATCCCGTGATAGCGGACCAGCAGCGAATCCTTGCCGGCGCGCGAAACCACCACGCGCAGCACTTCCCCCTGCTTTATCTGGGACATGACCTCGGTCCGGCGGGCGGCCTCGTCCTCTTCCAACGCCTGCTTGCGCGAGACAATCATGCGGCGCTTTTCGCGGGCGATTTCTATGATATAGCACTTTATCTTCGCGCCGGCGGGCAGGTGATGCTTGAATGCCGGATGCAACTCCGACAGCGAAAGCGGCATGAAAGCGCGCACTCCCATCACATCCACTATATAGCCGCCTTTGACCGCTTCCAGCACCGCGCCCTTGACGCGGGTTTTGGCTTCCAGCGCCTTGGCGGCCTCGCCCCAGCCGGCAATCTCCTGCGCCCTGGCATGGGAAAGCAGCGTATGCCTCTCGTCGCCGCCACGCTTTTCCAGCACGGCGGGGATTTCCGCCCCGACCGCGGGAACGGTGTTGGGCGCAACGAACTCCGAAACCGGGATAAGGCCCTCTTTCTTCTCGCCTATGTCCACCAGCAGATATTGCGGGCCTATCTGGATGACTTTGACTTTGACGATTTCCCTGCTGTTGAGCTTTTTGCGGAAATCCTCCTGCTCCGCGAAAAGACCCTCCATGGACATTTCGGAGGATTCGGTTTCAACGGAAACCGCCGGGGTCTGGGTTTCGTTCTGCAGGTTGTCTGTGTCCATAAGTCTCCCTTGCGCCGCGCGCGGCTGCGGGCGGCGCGTATATCTAATCTTCTATTGCCAGGATATCCGACATTATCTTCTCTGAAATCTTCCCGTAATCCGCCTTCTCCGCGGCTTCAAAGCGGCAAACACCGCCTATTTTCACCTTCACCGTGCCGAACATGTCATCGCTGCCCATGATTCTGGCCGTGATGACCGGCACTCCGCTTTTGGCCGCCAGAAACCCTATGCCGGCCTGCGGCTTGCCCGGCCTGCCGTCCCTGGACCGGGTCCCTTCCGGAAACAGCGCCACCAGATGCCCCTTCTTAAGCGCGTCCAGCACGGCCCGCAGCGCGCCCAGGTCTCCGCCGGGCTTGCGCCGGTCTATGCAGATAACCTCCACCGTGCGCATCACCCAGCCGATTAACGGAGTGTCAAAAAGCTCTTTCTTGGCCAGGAACCGCACCGGCCTGACCCGCCCGGCGCAGCATTCCAATACGGGCGGGTCCGCGTTGGAGAGGTGATTGCACGCCAGTATAGCCCCGCCGGAACGCGGAATTTTCTCCAGCCCCTCCGCCTCAACCTGGTAAAAAGTTTCCACGTAGAGGCGGACAAGGTATCTTATCAAATTTGCGAGCATCTTTTCCGCACTATGACGGCGACGGCGTCGGTCGCCGCCTCCAGAGTGAGTTCCGAGGTGTCCACCACCACGCAGTCCGGCGCTTTCTTAAGCGGCGCGGCGGCGCGGGTGGAGTCGTTTTTGTCCCGCGCGATGATGCCGCGCAGTATCTCGCCGTAATCCGCCGGCAGGCCCTGCCGCTCCAGTTGCAGCACGCGGCGTCTGGCGCGTTTGTCGGGCGCGGCGTCCAGATAAATTTTCAGTTCCGCGTCCGGGAAAACCGCCGTCCCGATATCGCGCCCTTCCATGACCATGCCGCCGTCCGCGCCCAGGGCGCGCTGTATTTCGCGGAACAGTTCGCGCACTGCCGGGTTTTTGGCTATTGCGCTGGAGGTTTTGCTGACCTCCTCGCCGCGCAGTTCGCCGCCGGGGTCCTGTCCGTCCACAAGCGCGCGCAGCACGCCGCCCTCGCCTGCGGCGAAATCCCATTTGGAGGAGTGCGCCGTCCCTGCCACGGCCCCGTCGTCGGACGGGGATATGCCCAGCCGCAGCAGCTTCCACGCCAGGGCGCGGTACATCTCTCCGGTGTTTATAAAGCCGTAGCCCAGCTGGCGCGCAACAGCCATGCCGACGGTGGACTTGCCCACCCCGGCGGGGCCGTCTATGGCGATTAAAATTCCCTTCTTTCTCATTTTGCGACTGCGGCTATTGCGTCCTGCGGGATGGCGGCCTTGTCCACGCGCAACGGTCTGACCCATTTGGTGAAGCCCGACGGTTTCAGCGAATACTCGTTGACCAGGCGGGCCACCTCGGAGATGGGCATGAAATTCTCCCAGTTCACGCGCAGCACGCGCACGCCCGCGCCTTCCATTTCGGAGATGAACTGGTCGTAATTGCGCTGGAGGGCGCGCAGATAGTCCACATCTATGGTCTGCTCCATCACCCGGCCCCGGCTGTGAATGCGCTGTATGGCGGTTTCCGGCCTGCATTCCAGATAAATCATAAGCTGCGGAAACACCAGTTCGCGCAGCACCATGTTGTCAAACAAATCCAGATAGGTGTTGTAGTCCAGGTCGCTGATGATTTTGTCGGGATGCTCGTTGAGCATGCGGGCGAAAATGGTGTCTTCCCATATGGTCCGGTCCTGCACCACGCCGCGGATGCGCCCCAGGCTGATGCGCGAGACGAACTCCCTGTGCTGGCGGAAGCGGTGGTTAAGCAGCCACACCTGCATCATGGTGCCGTAGCTTTTCATGTCCTTGTAAAAATGGGCGAGGTACGGGTTCCCGGCGACTTCTTCCAGGATGGGCTCGAAATTCAGCGCTTTGGCAAGCTCGGTGGTGAGCGTGGATTTGCCCACGCCTATGGTTCCGGCGATTCCTATGTAGCCTTCTGCGAACATAAAAAAATCCTCCCGCATCGGACTGGCGGCGGCTACATCATATCTTTTTTGCCGCCGCCCGCCAAAATCCCCGTCGGGGAAAGATTTGCAAGGAAATTGCAGTTGGCAGCGGGAATCAAAGCGGCCAACGGCAGGCGGCTGAGAGCTGCGCGGCATCCGACGCGCGGCGGGAGAAATTACCCTGCTTTGGAGGCAAGCTCGCCCAGCGACAGCATCGGCAAAAACATCGCTATGACTATGCCGCCGATGACCACGCCCATAAAAACTATAATCAGCGGCTCTATCATGGAAGTAAGTCCCTTGACGGCGGTGTCAACTTCGGTGTCGTAGAAATCCGCGATGCGCACCAGCATGGTATCCAGGCAGCCGGTTTCCTCGCCCACGCCTATCATCTGGATGACCATCGGCGGGAAAATGCCGGCTTTTTTGAGCGGCTCCATCAGCCTGCCGCCTTCCTTGACAGAATCGCGGCAGCTTATAATGGAGTTTTCCACTATCTTGTTGCCCGCCGTGGCGGCGACGGTTTCCAGCCCCTGCAATATCGGCACGCCGGACTTGAGCAACGTGCCCAGCGTGCGCGAAAACTTGGCTATGGACACTTTTTTGAGCAGTATGCCGAACACGGGCAGCTTCAGGGACAGTTCATCCGCCTTTAACTGGACCTGCGGCGACTTGGCGTACATATGCTTCATGGCAAAAAACAGCGAGATAGGAGTTCCAATCACGATGATATAGTGCCCCTTTATAAAATCGGATATGCCTATGACTATACGCGTAACCAGCGGCAGCTCCGCGCCGAAGCCGGCGAAAATGTTCTTGAACGTGGGGATGACAAACATCATAAGGCCTATGGTGATGACAGAGGCGATAAGCCCCACCACTATCGGATACATCATCGCCGCCTTGACCTTGCCCTTCAAGGCCTCCGCCTGCTCCAGATAGGCGGACAGACGCTCCAGAATGGTGTCCAGTATGCCGCCAACCTCGCCGGCGCGTATCATGGCAACATACAGAGTGTTGAATGCCTTCGGATGCTTTTTCATCGCGTCGGCTATGCCCATGCCGGCCTCTATGTCGGCCTTGATAGAGGTTATGACGCTTTTGAACGCCGGATTGTCGGACTGGGCCTCCAGTATGGAGAGGCCCTGCACTATCGGCACGCCGGCCGATACCAGCGTTGAAAGCTGGCGCGAGAAAATCACCAGGTCCTTGGACTTGACACCCGGCTTGAACGGGTTGAGTTTGCTGAAAATGCCACCCTCTTTTTTTGCCGAGATCTCGGCAACGGTCAGCTTCAGAGCGCGCAGGCGGTCAACGGCGGTTCTCTGGTCCGGCGCGTCCAGAACGCCTTCAACCGGACGGCCAGCCGCGTCTTTGGCTTTATAGGCAAACTGCATTATCGGCTATCCTCCGCTGGCAAGCCCGCGCTGGAGATATTTCTTTAGGTCTTCCGGGTCGGTGGAGCGGTTCAGCGCTTCCTGATAGGTTATCTTCTGCTTCAGATACAATTCGCACAGCGACTGGTTCATGGTTACCATGCCGTATTTGCCGCCGGTCTGCATGGTGGTGACAATCTGCTCCACCTTCTGTTCGCGTATGAGGTTGCGCACGGCGGAATTGACCACCAGAATCTCGCAGGCCAGCGCGCGGCTCTGCCCGTTGGAGGATATGACAAGCTGCTGCGCCATTATGCACTGCGACACAAAGGAAAGCTGCACCCGTATCTGCTCCTGCTGATGCGGCGGAAAGACGTCTATGATACGGTTGACGGTTTGCGCCGCATCGCTTGTGTGCAGGGTGGCAAAAACGAGGTGGCCCGTTTCCGCGATATTGAGCGCGGCCTGAATGGTTTCCAGGTCGCGCAATTCGCCCACGAGTATCACATTCGGGTCCTGGCGCAGAATGTGACGCAGCGCGTTGGCAAAAGACTCCGTGTCCGCCCCCACTTCGCGTTGGTTGATTATGCTCTTCTTGTGGCCGTGAACGTACTCTATGGGGTCTTCCACCGTTACGATATGGTATGTGAAATGCTCGTTAAGATAATCTATCATGCTGGCCAGCGTCGTTGACTTGCCGGAACCAGTGGGCCCGGTAACCAGGACAAGGCCTTTTTTGAGCTTCATCAGGTCGTAGACCACCGGGGGCAGGTTTAATTCCTCAAACGTCTTGTAACGCGAGGGGATGGAGCGTATGGCCGCCCCCACCAGCCCGCGCTGGCGGAACACGTTCATGCGCAGCCGCCCCATGCCCTTGATGCCGAAGGCGAAATCCAGCTCGTTGGTGGCTTCAAAGCGCTGGCGCTGGGCGTCGCTCATCAGCGAGAAAACCAACTGCTGGGACATCTCGCCGGTAAGCCGCTCAAACTGGGTGGGGGCCAGCTCTCCGTTAAGCCGCAGTATGGGCGGCGCGCCGGCAGTGATATGCAGGTCGGAAGCGTTTTTCTCATGCATCAGTATGAACAAGTCGCTCATCGTTACCATAAAAAGCCTCCCGCTTCCCGCCGGCAAATCCATCCCTCCGGCTGCGAAAAACAAATGAATGCCGCGTCAGATTGTAACACATTCCCTCCGGCTATTGCAGACCGGGCAACTGGTACTGAATGGGCCTGTCCCGGTTGGGAACATATTTTGTGACCTCAAGTTTCGCCCCGGAAACGCACAGGAAATCGTAGCCGCGCAGGCAGGCGCGCCCGTATGGCCGCGCGCACACTTTGTTGCGCGGATAATGGCACAGCAATTTTATCCTGGCGGGACTGGTCGTAACCTGCACGGTAACCAGATTCCATACCTGCGCGCGCACCGGCGCCGGCACCGACACCCTGTAAAGCTTCAGGAAATTGCGCGTGGTGTACCTGTTAAACCCGACGTATTCGCGCACTTTGCGCTCTATGTCGGACCGCAGAAAACTGTTGTCCCAGGTGTAGTAGTTCATGTTGCGGTGCGATTCAAGCTGCCAGCGGCGCGCGGCGTAGTAAGAAGCTATTTCCAGTTTCTGCACCAGCACAAGCAGCGCGAAAATCTTGGCTATAAAAAAGCACAAAATCATAAACACGGGGAATAACAGAACCACTTCCGTGGTAGCCTGGCCCTTTCTGTTGAATCTCATGGGTAAAGCCTCGTCTGATATTTCGGCGTCGGATACGGCCAGACGCAGTTGTTGCCGGAACTGAAACGCGGGCACTGCGCCGCCACCCGCGCGTGAACGCAGGGAGTGCCCATCGTCTGGCCGCAGCCGTAGCGCCTGAACTCCGCCGATTTCATGAAATATCCGCCGGGCGGATGCCAGCCCTGATACACCTCCACTCCCGGATTGCCGATGCGCGCCAGCGCGTCCCTGTTGGAAATAACGGCCAGCTGGAACAGCCCCGGATCCGGCATATGGATGAGCGGATTGGTCTCCACCACCTTCAGCGGGTCCAGCCCGCCCACGAATTTGCGCGCGGCGAAGTAAACGTCGTGTATATATTTCATTTCGGTCTTGAGCCTGTTGGCCACGAACGGGTTCGGGCCGGCGGTAAGCCCCTGGCTTCCGCAGGTAGAGGGGTTGCGCTGGCAGTCCGGGTCGCTGGTGTTGAGATAATAGGATTTTCGGAAGAAATTGAAATCCGCGGAAAGCCGCTCGTAAACGTCTCTCTGGGAGCCTTCCACCGAGCCCAGCAGCATGTACACCTGCGCCCACAGCTTGTAAATGCCCACCGCCGCCTCCCAGGACAGAATAAGCCGTATCATGCGCGCATGCTTGAACAGGTCAAAGCGCGAGGGGAACTGCGGGTCCTCCACGTTAAGGTCTACGCCGCGCCCCGGGCTGAACAGCAGCGGCCATTTATCCAGGGAGTCCATGTTGGCGTCGTCGCCGCCGGTGTTTTTGGGGAAAGCGCCCATTTCGTAGAGAATGTCAAACAGGCACTCATGCGGCGCGCCGTCGGTGCGTTCCACATAGTTGTCGTTTGGCGGGCAGGAGAAGGCCTCCTTGAATATGCGCGCGGGGAAAGGGCCGTCAACATAAGCCATCCGGTTGAGATAATCGGAAACATTGGTCATCTCAATAAACGCGGCGGAGTCCACGCCGAACTGATGACGTATCTTCTCGCGGGAGAGTTTTGCGGTTTCAAAAAGCAGATACACAAATATCATCAGCGTGGGAATCACCAGCACGGCCGGTATCAGAAGCTGGCCTTTTCGGTTGAGGAATTTTGCCGCCGCAAAACCGGACATATGCCCCCGCCGCTACACGTTTGCGCCGATGACCGCGCCTATTATGGTGAATATCGCGCCCGCTATCCTCATGTGAAACAGCGACACAAACATCAGAAACATCCCCGCCACGGTGGCAAGAATCAGAAGGTATTCCACCGTGTTCTGCCCCCGCTCGGACATGCGACGCGGACGCGCCGGCCCATTCCCCGCTGACAGCAGCAGGAAACCCGCCAGTCTCGCAACACGTTCAACCACGCGCGCAGGCTGTCTTATCGCCATACCTGATATTCATGTTATACATCCGCAACGGCCTGGTGTCCATATCGCGCCGGGCCTCAAGGACAGGGACGGAGCCGCAACCCTCTGTTGAGGCGGGCGCTCCCATCCCCCGGAACACGCTATTCGTCGTCCGTTTCTTCCGCCGGAATCCTGGAGCTTTCAGCCGAAATCAGGCCTTTTTCTATCGCCTTGACCACGGCCTCCGTCCTGCTGGTTACGCACAGCTTCTGGAAGGAGCTGTTGAGATGGTTTTTAATGGTCTTGACGCTGCAACCCATGCCGGCGGCTATTTCCTTGTTGCATTTGCCCTCGCCCAGCAGCGCCATGACGCGCAGCTCCGTCTTGGTGAGCGTCTGGCTGGCCCGCCCGCCCGGCGCGCCGTACTGCTGGAAACTCTTGACCAGCCTGGGCATCATCGCCTGCGGGATCATCATGCCTTCAAACGCAAAAGTCTTTAGCGCGTTGACCAGTTCCGCCGCGGGCAGCATCTTGGAGAGGTAGCCGTTGGCTCCGGCCTGTATGGCCTCCATCACATGCGCCTCGTCCTCAAAGCTGGAGAGCATCAGTATGTTGACGTTGGGCAGCTTCTCGCGCACCTGCCTGGTGGCCGAGATGCCGTCCAGCTTGGGCAGCTTGATGTCCATCAGAATGACATCGGGATTTGTCTTCTCGGCCATGCGGACGGCCTCCAGCCCGTCGGAAGCCTCGCCAGCCACCTTTATGAACTTCTCGTTTTCCAGCAGGTCCTTGACGCCTTCGCGGAACAGCGTCTGATCGTCGGCTATCAGCACGGTGATTATTTTTCTGGGCATGACCCCTCCTTGGCGTTGACATCTTCCGCGGCGGAAGCCGCCGGCAGCGTGAAATTGAACGCGGCGCCTTTGCCGGAGCCTTCGCTTTCCACCCAAATCCTGCCGCTGTGGCTGGTGATTATCTCTTTTGCTATTGAAAGCCCAAGCCCCAGCCTGCCCTTCTGGGAACTCCCCCCCGGCTCGCCCTGGTAGAAGCTGCGGAACAGCTTTGGCAGCACTACGGGGTCTATCCCCTCGCCGCTGTCGCGCACGGAGACGCTGACCTCGTCGGCGCCTGCGGGCTCCACGGTAACCGTTATGGCGCCGCCGCGCGGGGTGTGGCGCACCGCGTTTTCCAGAAGGTTCAGAAGAACCTGGGTCAGCCGTCTGCGGTCGGCGCAGACCATGACGGATTCCATGCCCGGCAATATATTCTCGTTTACCGAGATGTCTTTCTGGCTGGCGCGGGCGCGCGGGCCTTCTATAAGCTCGGAAACCATGGTGGCCACCGAGAAATAGTTTTTTTCCAGCCGGAACTTGCCCTGCTCTATGGAGGCCCAGTCCACCAGGTCGTTTATAAGCCGGGAAATCTGGCTTATACCGTTGACTATGAAGACTATCTTTTTCTGCTGGTCCTCGCTGGGCTTTATGTCGGAAACCAGCATCTCAAAGCTGATTTGCAAAGTCATCAGCGAATTGGACAGGTCGTGCGAGGACATGGACAGGAACTTGGACTTCATGTCGCTAAGCCGGGTAAGCTCCTCGTTTTTCTTCTGCAACTCAGCCACCAGGCCGCGTATGTCCTGCTCCAGCCGCAGTTTTTCAAGCGCCTTGCGTATGGCGCGCTTGAGATAGCTGAAATCCACCGGCTTTATCAGAAAATCGTAGACGGATTCCTGAATGGCGCGCACCGCCGTGTCCAGCGAGGCGTGCGCGGTCATCATCAGAATCTGGCTGTCCTGGTTCAGCCGCCTTATATCGCGGCTTATGTCTATGCCGGTCTTGTCGGGCAGATTGAAATCCATCAGTATGATTTCAAAAAACTCCGCCGCGACGCAGTTCATCGCCTGCGCGCCGTTGGCGGCCTGGGTTACCTGATAACCCTCCATCTCCAGCAGATCCTGGAGGGTTTCGCGCAGATGAGCGTCGTCGTCAACTATTAAAATCCTGGCTTTTGTCATATTGTTATTGCGGCCTGGCGCACAGCGGCAGATACAGCCGAAATGTCGTGCCCCTGCCCGGCTCGCTTTCAACCTCCACTTGGCCTTTGTGCCTATCCGCCGCTTTTCTGACCACGGCAAGCCCCAATCCGGTGCCGCGCGCCTTGGTGGTGAAAAACGGCGCGAAAATCTTTTCCAGCACGTCCTGCGGGATGCCGGGGCCCATATCACTTATGGCGATGACCGCCATGCCGTTTTCGGCGGAGGTGGACACCGCAAGCCTGCCCTGCTGCGGCATAACCTCAACGCCGTTGCCTATTATATTGCGCACGGCCTGCTTTATCTCCTCCGCGTCTATATTGACCCACAGGTCCTGCGGCGCGAAATTCCGCACAACCTCCACATGCGCCGGGAACGGATACGATTCAAGCAAATCCGACATATAGCTGTTAAGGGCGACCGGCTTGAGCATCAGGTCGCGCGTGCGGGCAAAGCCCAGTATCTCGTTTATGATGCCGTTGGCCTGCTGTATCTCGGACTCTATTATCCCGATGTGCTTGGCCACCTTCGGGTCCAGCCCGGACGCCGCGCCCAGCTTGGTCTTTATGAAATAAGTGGAATTGTTGATGACCGCCAGCGGATTGCGTATCTCATGGCCCACGACGGAGGCCATCTGTCCTATGGCGGCAAGCCGCTCCTTCTTGATAAGCTCGTCCAGCGCGGCCTTCAGCTCCCGCGTGCGGGCCTCCACCCGGGTTTCAAGAGAGCTGTTGAGCTGCTCCATCTCCTCCTTGGCGGACATAAGCTCGGCTGTTTTAATGCGCAGCGAATCGCTCATCTGGCCGAATGCGCGGCCCAGGTCGCCTATCTCGTCGTTGGGCATCTTTATTTCCGGCAGGTCCTCGAATTTTCCCTCTCCCAGCATGGCGGCGGCCCGGCGCAATTGCTGTATCGGCAGCACTATGAAATAAGACACCAGATACCCCAGAAACAGCACCACCCCCACCAGCACCGCCAGCGCGCGCGCGCTCTTGAACACCAGGGCCGAGGACGTCTTGTCGGCCACCGAGGCCGGCTGCTGCAAATACACCAGCCAGCCCAGCGAACGCACCTCGGCATAAGAGCAAAGCACCCGCTCCCCGCCGGCAAGGGTCAGTTCCATCCCCCCCTCCCGCTCGGAATTATGCAGCAACACGTTGGCCACCTCCGGCGCAAGCTGCGCGCCGGGCTTGAACGCGGTCTCCATATCCGAATGGGCGACAAGGAAGCCGTCCGGCGCGATGATGGCCGCCTGCGATTTGGAGTTTTCAGGAAATCCGGTTTTCAGAATGCTGCTTATGGCGTTAAGACTCAGCTTGGCCATCAGCACGCCGGCGGGACGGCCCGTGTAGCCGTTGTAAAGCTGGGCCGCCACAATCATTTCCGGGTACTGGCCCTTGAACCGGCTGAGCGAGCCCATGTAATCGCCCCCGCGCATTGCCGCGGCGAAAAACGGCTCCTTTGAAAAATCGCGCAGCGGCGTCGTCGACATCTCGGCAAAGCGCGCAACGCGCAGCACCTCATGGCCCGCCTCGTCCGCCACGGCAAGCTCCAGCAGCGCCGCGTGAATTTGCATAAGCCGGTTCATCACGGCCTGTTTTCCGGCCAGATTCTGCGATTGGAATTCAGACTGCCGCGTGGCATTGACCAGCACGTCGCGGAAGGTGGCGACGTAGCTGTAGACCATGTCGGTCAGGCCGGAGGCCAGAGCGCGCTGGTCGTTTAGCAGCGCCTCCTTTACTATATCCTTGCTCTGTGTGAGGGTATAGTAGCCGACAATGACAAGCGGCCCCAGCGAGACAAGCAGGAGCACGAACAGAAACTTGTAAAACAGCTTTCCGCGGACCGGATATGTTTCCATCGTATGCGGTCCGCCCGGCTTTAACGCCGGGCGGACGTCTTTGCGTCAGCCGACAACACCCGTTCGGGTGCAGAAACCGTTATTTTCCGCAACTGCCCGCATTCGCGGCGGACACAGGCTGTATTTTCTCAAACCCCGGCGTTTTTTTCAACGCCTCCGCCCCGCCTATGACGGAGCGCCCCTCCCACACAAAGGTGGGGGAGCCGTTTATATTCATTTCTTTCGCGAGAGCGGCTTCCGCCTCCAGCAGCGGCCTGGCAGAGTCGAAGGCTGTTATTATCCGCTGCGGGTCTATACCGGCGGCAGAAGCGGCTTTGTCCCAGAGGCTGGAATGGTAATCCTTGTTGCGCTCGGCCAGGTATTTCCAGAATTTGTCCGGATAATCCCTGGCGATGATAAGCTGGCGCAGATTCTCCTCCCATTCGGCGGAGCCGTGCATGCTGGAGAATTGCACAACGCCATCCTTGTCTTTCTCCGCATCAAGGATGTAATGCACCTGCACGGTAGTTCCCTGCGGAAGCAGATTTTTTTCCATCGCATCCATTATGGTCCGCTCGGCCAGCACGCCGTAGGGGCACATGGACATCACATATAAATCAAGCTGCCCCGGCTTTCTGTCCCTGCCGATAAACACGCCTTCACCCGCGCCGTGGTCGAAAACTATATAGCCTCCGGATTTCCTGGCCATGCCCCGTTCAAGGGCGGATTGAAAGGCGGTTTCAACCGCCGTGCTGGTCTCAACCGCGTACAGCGGCAGGAAATCCATTTTCAATTCCTTCAGGCCCGGTATTTTACGCGCGTTTTCGTAAAGCACGGTCGCAAAATTGACCTTCATGCCGGACAGCGCCCTGTTCAGCGAGGCCGAAAATTCCTTGTCCTCCGGCGCGGAAACCGCCCCGCTGGACACGACCACCCATACCTTCACCGGCAACGTAGCGGCCTGTTTGGCGGCCTTGGCCTCGTAAAACCTTTCCGCGGCGGGCAGCCGGCGGTTGAACTCGCCGAAAAGCGAAACCAGCGAATATTCGCCGTCATACCTGCTGCCGGCAATAAGCAACGCCGTGGAAGTTATTTTTCTGCCGGTGACGGATTTGTAGGCCGCCTCCAGCGCATTTTCGCCCTCCCTGGCGTAGAGGGCTTCAAGTTTTTCCGGATTTATGCCGGCATAGGCGGCGGCTTCCGCCCAGGTGCCGGGGCCGTAGCTGAACAGTTTGGCGTTCATATAATCCCACACCTGGCCGGGAAAATGCCTGGCCACAACCGCCAGCCGCTTTGAATCCGCGATATCGCTTTCGCCGCGCGGAGAAAACCATTTCCCGTCTTTTTTCGCGGCCAGCGGCGTGATTGTCAAGTCCAGCTTCCCGCCCATCCGCTGCTTGAGCGCGCCCATGAACATGAACATCTGCCAGGTATTCTGGTCCAGCCCGCCCCACACAATTTCAGCGCGCACGACGCTTCCGTTCGTCCCTGCGGCATGGGCCGGTTTGACCGGGGCCTGCGCGGCGGCTGCGGCGCAGGCAGCGGCGGCGAACACGGCTGCAAAAACCAGTCTTCTCATTTTTTCTCCTTTTGCGAAAGCAGCCTGCGGATTGCGGCGGCAAGCTCGCGCACGTCAAACGGTTTTGTCAGATAATCCCCCGCGCCCAGCGCAAAGCCCTGCTTCTTCTCCTCATCGGTTAGCGAGCGCCCCGTCATCAGTATCACGGAGGCAGAGGGAACCACTTTTTTTATGCTGGCGCAGAAGGCGAACCCGGTCGCGTCGGGAAGCTGAAAATCCGTCAGCGCGGCGTCCGGCGCGAGATGCGCGGCAAGCCGTATGCCGTCTGCCGCAGTGCCGGCATGGGCGCAGTTGAACCCCTCCAGCTCCAGCGTCTCGCACAGACCCTCGGCGAAATTGGCGTCGTCGTCCACCACAAGCACGATGTTTTTGTTCGTATCCATAAGCAGGCTTGGCGTTGTCCGGGCCGCCGGCCAGATCAGGCCGGGGTGCCGGTCCCGTCCCCGGAGCCGGAGGCCGCCGCGTTTTGCGAGGCATCCTGCGCCGGCGCGGAATCGTCGCCGGGCCGGCTTTCGGCGGCAGGCGGCTGCGCCGCTTCCGGCGCCTCGGGAGATTCCTCCGCCGCCTCCAAATTCAGGCAAAGGCCGCGCAGCCCCAGCGCGGTCAGCAAATTGTATATAAACGCCGCGCCCAGCATCATCGCCAGCACCAGCAGCATATATATGACGCCGAACGTGCCCGCCGCCGTCAGCCTGGCGCGCAGGCTCATCGGGTCCATAAGCTCGTTGGGGGCGACAAGGAAGGCCAGCGCTCCGCCGACCAGCCCCATAAGCAGCAGCACCACCGGCACGGGCGACAGCACTATGGATGCCAGCGGCAGGTGTTTTATCTCGTATTTCATGTTCTCCTCCTGAATTTTTCCGCCGTAACGCCGTTTCCGCCGCGGCTGCCCGCCCCGGCGGAAGCGGAACTGCGCAAGCCGCTATTTGGACAGCGGCTCGAAAATTATCAGCGTGCGCTTCAAAGTCCCTTCGGACTGCACCTGAACGGCGCGGACATGGGCCGGCTCTCCCTTGAAGGTAGTGTCGCCTTCAACGGAGGTCTGCGTGGTCTCCATCGCCATGCCTATAAGTTTTAGAACGTCCTGCTGCTGGCTGTCAACTACATCCAGCAGGTGCAGCTTCTGGCCGGGCACCGCCGACATTTCAAAGTTGGCATACAGCACGTTGTTGTCCTCGTCCACCACTATGGCGCGGGAGCCTCTTTTGACGGCGGTCGTCAGCACCGCCTGCCACCAGGCCTGCTCGTGCGCGTGGCGCTGCCGGTCCCGCTCGGTTATGTCGCTTAGCTCCACGCGCACCTTGTCCAGAAACAGCGCCACGGACTCGGCCAGTTCGCCTATTTCGTCGCGGCGGCGGGCGAATTTGATTTCAAAGCTCTTGGTGGAGATGTTGTCTATGCTGTCGCGCAGCACGGACAGCGGCGTTATCACATAATGGCTTAAAAACAGGTAAAGCGGAATGCCAAGCAAAAGCAGCACCCCCGCCGCGCCCACTATGTACTTGCGCATGGCGGAGCTTATAATCCGCTCCGACCCTTCGCGCGAAACCAGCAGATCCAGCACGCCGATTATCACGTTTTCGCGCGCGCGCAGCGGAATTGCTATCTCGTAAAACGGCTGCCCGCGCACCAGATACACTTTCGGATTGCCCGAATAATACGCCTGCGAAACGGCGTTGGTTGCCAGCCCTATCTCCTTTTCATAATCATCCAGCATCATGCCTATGTATTTGGCATGCTTGTGCCAGCGTATGGAGCCTGCGCCGCTGATATAGATTATCTCGGCGATGCGGTTGTCGTTGCGGAACCAGTTCATCACGTCGTACTCGTCCAGCGTGATGACGCGCGGGCTGCGTATGAGCCCGGCGGTAAGATCCGCCGTCTTGAGGCGCGCCATCTCTATAACGTCGTTTTTGAGTTTTTCGTCAAAAGTCCACTTGAAGAGGTTGTAATAGAACACCCCTCCAAGCACCATCACATAAATGCCCACCAGCCCGAACCATACGAACCATTTCGCGGAAAGCTTCATTTATGCACCTATTGCCCGCCGCCGTACATCTGGTCCACGCGCTTGAGACCGGCGTCCGCGTCGGAACTGCCGGGATCCAGTTGCTTGGCCAGCGTCCATTCGTTGCGGGCCTTCTCGTAATCGCCGTCCTGGAAAAATTTCAGGCCGTTCTGGAAATGCTGGGAGGAGGCGCGCCTGTTCTCCTCGCTTACGCCCCCGGCCGGGCCACCCGTCTTTTCCACTCCGGCGGCGTTTTCTCCCAGTTGTCCGGCAATATCCTGCTTGGCGACCTCTTCCGCTTCCTTACGCTCGCGTTCGGCGGCCTCCTCGGCGTCGCGCTTGGCCTTTTCGGCCTTTTCCCTGCGGTACTCTTCCTCACGCTGCATCTGCTCCCTGGCGCGGGCTATAAGCTGCCCCACATAGGCCGAATCATAACCCCAGTCCCTGGCCTTGCCCCAGCTGCCGATGGCGCGAGTGTAAAGCCGCGCGGCGTAGAACTTCCTGCCCTCGTCCACATATGTTCCGGAAATCCCGTCGCGCACCTGGGCCACCAGCTTCTGGGCGCGGCCGTCGCCCGGGGAATAATCAAGCACGGTTTTGAGCGTGGCATAAGATTCCAGGTATTTGCCCTTGCCGTAAAGCTCCAGCGCGGCTTTGAACCTGGTGTCGGCCATCTGGCGGCGCAGCTCGCTTTCGGCCCAGGCTATGCGGGGGGGCAGGCTTCCGTCGTCCGAATCCATAAGCAACGCGTTATACCAGTGGTTCAGGGCGCAACGCATGTCGCCGCGCTGGTAGCACTGCTGGCCGCGCGCCACATAATCCGCCGCGATTTCCCCGCGAATCTGACGAAGGAATTCCAGCGCCTTCTTGTCCCCGGGGGACAGCTTGAGCAGTTCCTCCAGCTTGTTGGCGGCCTCCACCTTTCTGCCGGATTCGTGGAGTGCCGTGGCCTCGTCCATCCTGGCTTTAATCAGCGCGCGTCTGGCCGCCGCCGTGCCTACGGGGCCGATAACAGTGCAGGCCTGCGCAAGCACCTGGGCATCGGTGTAGGAAGGATCTATGGCGGCGATTTTGCCCGCCAGTTCCTGCGCCCGCGCACAGTCGCCACGGCGGTAATACTCCAGCGCGTCGGCATAAATGCCTTCCAGCATTTTACGCTGTATCTTCTGCTTCTCCAGCTGAACCGTGGTGAGAAACTGCCTCTTTTCCTCAAGTCCCGACACCGAGCCAAGCCCCAGCTTGCTAAGCCCCAGAAACAACCCCTCCATGCTGGTAGCGCCGCCGGACGCGGGCGCGGAGGCGCGCGCGCAAACGGCAACCGCCGCCGTGGCGGCGGCGGCAATCAGCACAGCGCGCGCGAAGCGGGGAAAACCCATATATTAAAACGGCATTCCTCCCTTTAGCAGATCGCTTACCATGGGCGCGAGCATGAGTATAAACACCGTCGGAAATATGAACACGAAAAGCGGAATTAACATCTTTGTGGAAGCCTGCGCCGCCAGCCGCTCGGCGCGGTTGATGCGCCGGAAGCGCATGTCGGACGAGAAATTGCGCATCAGGTCCACCAGGCTGGTGCCCAGCTCGTCGGACTGTATGATGAGGCCCACGAAAGAGCGCACTTCCTGCAGCCCGGTGCGCAGCGCCATGCGCCGCAGCGCCTCCCGGCGGGAACGGCCCAGTTGCACCTCGTGCAGCATCATCTCCACCTCAAATTCAAGCGCGGTCCTGACGGGTGTGGTTTTTATAATCCTCTCAAAAGCGGTCATGTAGTCTATGCCGGCTTCTATGATAAGGGCCGCCAGATCCACCAGCGTCGGGAAGTTGCCCAGAATCTCCTCCTGGCGCTTCTGAATCCTGCCAAGAAATATCAGGTCCGGGAACATGAATCCCAGCGGCGCCAGGGCGATAAAATAGGCCGAGCCGGTTATAAGCACCGCCACCGTCGGCACCACCACCCCCACAATTTCCTTGAGGTGCAGCATTTGCAGCGCGTCCGGCTTGGTGGGGCTGCCCAGCAGCATGTGCATGGTTTCCAGCTTGGTCTGCATGCCCATGCGCTTTGCCAGGAACAGGTCTATCTTGTCCAGCATTCCGCCGTCGGGATCCAGCTTGTCAAAGACGGAGGTGCCTTTTACGGCTTTTTCCTTGACCAGGTCGCTAAGCGACGCCTCGTCCTTGGGCGGCGGCGCGAAAAAACGCTGCACCAGCACGAAAACCGCCATCGTGCTGATAACCGCCAGCACCAGCATCACCACATATGCCGCGTCAAGCTGCCCCATGATTTACACCTTTATGTTGCCCAGGCTCTGCACCACTTTCATGCCTATGGCTATCCACACCGCGCAGAAAAACAATACGCCCGCGCCTATCGGGGTGAAATAGAACTTGGACATAAGCTCGCCCTGGAACATGAACATTATGCCCAGCATTATCCAGGGCATTATGCCCACCACTATGGACTGTATTTTCTGCTGGGCGGTGAGGGATTTCACCTTCTCCTCCAGCTTGCTTTCCTCGCGAATATAGTCCACTATGCGCTCGAAAATCTTGGTGAGGTTGCCGCCCACCTGGCGCTGAAGCACTATGGCGCGTATCATATAGGCCAGCAGGCGGCTGGCGACGCGCTCCTCCATGCCTTCCATCGCGCGCTCAAAGGTGGCGCCGAGCTGGTAGTTTTTAATGACAAGCCCGAACTCCTCGGAAATGGGCGCCTGCAGGTCGCGCGCCACAAGGTCAAACCCCTGCACTATGTCCAGACCGGATTTGAGCGAGTTTGAAAGCAGTATTATCGCGTCCATGAGCTGGACGTCTATCTTTCTGCCGCGCCGCAGCTTGAGCGAGTTCAGCACCCACATCGGCATATGCAGCCCCAGATAGAGCCCCATGCCGGTAAGGCCGAAAAACGCCAGCAGGCTGCCGGAAAACGCGCCGCCTATCATGAACACCACCACCGGCGTCATCACCAGATACTGCACCCTGACGCGCAGGAACTGCCTGTTGAAAGCGTCCGTCCAGGCGGTAACGCGGGTCATGTAATCCTCGGCCAGGCGGTTGAAGCCCTCGTCGTCCTTGCCTATCACCTTGCGCACGCCGAAAAAGATAACCAGCACGCCCAGCAGCTTGAGCGCGACGGGAATATATTCGTCCAGAGGGGACGGCTCCACCTTCACTTTCTGGTGGCGAGGCGGCCCGAAAAGCTGCGAAAACGCACCCTGGCTGAACGTGGCGGTCATGTTCACGGCATTGTTGAAGCGGGTGTTATTGTTGCTGGAAATAGATTCCGCCACGGCTTCCATCTGGCGCATGATGGAATCGTAATACGACATCAGCGTCCTGCCGCGGCCATTCATCGCGTCATGCTGGTGCGCGCGGTAAATACGGTCCAGCGACATCTGGTAGCGCACCCTTATGTCCGCGTATTCCTTTATCAGCAGGCCCGGCGGTATGCCTTGGCCGCCTTCAAACTTGTCGCGCGCGGGGAAGGTGCGTTTTGTCAGGTCGAAAAACGAGTAAAGCAGCGAAATGGGGGTCTGCCAGAGGTTGGCTTCGCTCAAATCGCCCTCCACCGGGTCCCGCCAGGCTTTTTTGGACATCATGGAAGGAAGATTGTCCTCAAACCAGCGGGGAATGTGATAGCGGTACTGCCCTCCGCCGCAGACAAGAGTGAAATCGTTGAATTCGGCCTTGCGGGCGGGATCGTAGTAGTAGAAGAAAAGCTGCATCTTCTTGGCGGCGCAGTCCACATTGTTGTAGCGCGCCTGCCGTCCGGCGTCGGCTCCGAATATCTGCGCTCCGGCGGCGACAGCAAACGCGGCCAGCCACGCCAGCGCCAGGACCTGAACCCGAATCTGCATTCTCATCTCCGGCGGACCTTCTTCTGCTCGTCGGTCCAGAAGGCGTCTATCGGAACCTGTATGCCCTTGGCCGCGAATTCGGGATAGAACTTGGGCGGGTCGCCCGTGGGCGAGAATTTGCCTATGACCTTGCCGCGCTCGTCCACGCCCACCTGGGTGTAACGGAAAATATCGTGCGTCAGAATCTGGTTCTCCTCGCGGCCCGTAACCTCGGTGATATAGGTAACCTTGCGCGAGCCATCGCCGAAACGGGTGAGCTGCACCACCATGTGCACGGCGGAGCATATCATCTCGCGCAGCGCCCAGATGGGCAGTTCCGCGCCGGCCAGCAGGCACATCGCCTCAAGACGGGTGAAAGTGTCGCGCGGGTTGTTGGCGTGGATGGTGGTCAGCGAGCCTTCATGGCCCGTGTTCATCGCCTGCAACATGTCCAGCGCCTCGGCGCCGCGGCACTCCCCGACCACTATGCGGTCGGGGCGCATGCGCAGGCAGTTCTTTACAAGGTCGCGTATGGTGATTTCGCCCTTTCCCTCTATGTTGGGCGGCCTGCTTTCAAGACGTATCCAGTGATTCTGCTGAAGACGCAGTTCCGCGGTGTCTTCCACGGTGATGATGCGCTCGTCCTCCGGGATATAGCTGGAGAGCGCGTTAAGAAAAGTGGTTTTACCGGTGCCGGTGCCGCCGCTGACTATGATGTTCTTGCGCAGCAACACGCAGGCCTTCAGGAAGTCCATCGCCTCGCGGCTGATGGATCCGAGCCGGTAATAATCCTCCGGTCCCAGCGGTTTCTGCGAGAAGCGGCGTATGGTAAGCGTGGGGCCGGAAACCGCCAGCGGCCTTATGATGGCGTTAACGCGCGAGCCGTCTCCCAGCCGGGCGTCCACCAGCGGGACGGATTCGTCTATGCGCTTGCCCAGCGGCGAGACTATTCTTTTTATCACCTGGACTATATGGTCCTCGTCGCGGAAGTGAACCTTGGTATGGACTATTTTGCCTGAGCGTTCCGTGTAGACCCTGTCCGGCGCGTTCACCATGACTTCCGATATGGACGGGTCGCGCATCAGCTCTTCCAGCGGGCCAAGTCCCAGGATTTCGTCCATCAGTTCGCTGACAAAACGTATGCGCTGCTCGCGGCTGAGCTGGAGATTGGGCTGCTTGCCCAGCAGCTGGTCGGCTATGCTGGAGACTTTGGCGCGGGTTTCGGCATTGGCGGCGGCATTGTCGCTTATCCTGATATGCTCTATCTCAAGCATCTTGATGACGTCGCGGTGCACCTGCTGTTTCAATTCCTCCCAGAACGCCGGCACCGCCACCAGCGGCGCCGACGAGGCGGACTGGGCCTGCTCCTGCGCCGCGCTCTGCGACTGCTGGGGCACCACATGCACGCCCCCGCCGATAGACTTGGGCGTGGCCCACAGCGCGCTGGCTGCCTGGGTAAAATCCTCGTCCGAAACGGCGGAAGCCCAGTTTTTTTCTATCGGCTGAACATTGAGAACGCGGCTAAGCAGCATCCGCAGCCCCTTGACCCACAGCGACTGCGGCTGCTCCACCACCTCCAGCTTGAGCTGGTTGGCCAGGAACGGAATGCTTTCCTCCCACGGCAGGAACACCAGCACTTTCTTGTTGAGCTGGTTGAAAAATTTCTCTATCTCCTCCGGCTCTATGGAGCCGGGCAGGTCGTAGCGGTTGCAGATGACCTCAAAACGGTCCAGAGGGAAATGCATCTCGCGGTAATCCTGGAACATGCCCACGGTGGCGTTGAGGTGCGCGCGCGACGGCTCCGTCACCCACATCACTATGTCGGAGATGTCAAAGGCGAAGGTCTGCATCGGGAAATTGGATTCAACGTCCAGAAAAATGTCAAAAGTCTGGGACAGCTTGGACAGCATCGGCAGCATCACGCGGGGCGAAATTTTCTGTATGTCGGAGCGTTTGGTGGCCAGCGGCAGCACGCCCACCCCCCATTGCGAGATGGGGATTTTGCCTTTTAGCAGGCCGCCGGCTATGGTGAGCGACTGCGCGCCCAGGCTGCGCACCAGATCCGCCACCGAAGGCGGGTTAAGCCCCAGAAACTGCGCATGCTCGCAGCGGGCCAGCGGGTCCAGCGGGACAATCAGCACCGTCCTGCGCTGTATGCCCGCCCATGCCAGCGCGAGGTTGAGGGCTATGGTGGTCTTGCCCACCCCCTCCTTGGGACCGGCGAAAACTATTATCTTGGACTGCGCCGCCGAACTTTGCGTTGGCGTGTCAACCATACTATTTCACAAGCTCCACCGTTACAAACAGAAACAGCGACGTCTGGGTTTCCACCACGTCGGTCTGCTTAAACAGCAGCCCCAGCAGCGGTATTTTGCCCAGGAACGGCACGCGCGAGACCGACACGTTGCGCGTGCTCTGCTTGAGGCCGCCCAGCACCATGGTCTCGCCGCTTTTAAGCTCCACCTCGGTCTGGAGCTGGCGGGTTACCATGGAAGGCACCGTGGTGTTCTGCACCGTAACAGTCTTGGAATAATCGGGGTTGGAAACTTCAAGCTGAAGCTGCACGTCTATGGCGTTCTTTTTCTCCGGCATGACGACGGGCAGGATATTCAGTATGACGCCGTATTTCTTGTAATCGGCGCCGACGCCCTGATTGTTGGTATAGGGAATCGGTATCTCTCCGCCCACCACGAAATTGGCCTGCGTGCCGCTTTTTGTCAGCACTTTGGGATTGGAGAGGATTTGCGCCCTGCCTTCCTGCTCCATCAGCTTCAGCGAGGTGGCAAGGCCGGTTTTGCGTTCAAAATCGCCGATTCTGAATATGCCGGGTATGGAGGTTTCGGCGAAATCAAACTGCTGGTTCCAGGTGAAGCCCTTTGTGGTTTGCTCGGAGCCGGATATTTCAACGACATCCGCGCTGACGGCCACGATGTCCGCGCCCGGAGCGTCCTGCGCCGATGCCTGCGGCGCGGCAAGCGCCGCCGCCCATGCCGCTATAAGCGGCACGGGCAGCAGCAATTTCGCGGAGCGGTATTTTTTCATGTTACTTGGGCGTAAAGAGCTTCTTGAAGCTGGCCATTTCCATGGCGTGCATTTCGGTGTCGCCCAGACCGCGCACGACTATGGCGATTTTGCCCACTTCCTGCGCCAGCGCCAGATACTGCACCTCTATCGGGTTAAGGGCAATGCTGACGGAGCCGCGCTCGGCGAAAGCGGCCTCTGTCTCCTCTTTCTTCTCTTTTGAAGCGGCCAGCTTGGCATCCATCCCCTGGCCCAGGTTGCTGCCCACCCCCAGCACCAGCACATTCTGAAGTATGGTGGCGGTAACCTTTTCCTTGCGCCCGTCTGCCATCACGGCGTCAAAGGTAACCAGCACATCCACCCTGTCGCCGGGTTTGACAAGTTTGAGAATGTCATTGTCCGCCGAAAGTATGGAGCCGCGGAATCCGGGCGGTATTTTCACGCTCAGTCCGGATTCGGGGCTGAGCTCCATCAGCGCGTACTGGGTTATCTGGTTGCCCTTGGGGATGCGCACGGCGGTAACGAGGTTGACCAGCTTTTTTACGTCCGCGAAAGAGACCACCTCATACGAGTCCGCCTGCATGTACTGGGCCGGGACGTCTTCCACCGCTATCAAATCTTCCTTGAGGACGGTGCGCGGTGGCAAATCCGCGTTGGCCACTATCACTTTCTTCATGGTATAAGACTGGCGCAGCGCGTTTTCCTTGCTGGTAAGCACCATCCAGTATATCATCGCGGCGCCAATCGCCAGAATAAGAGGAATCAGCATCCCTTTCTTTTCCATCACCAGCTCCTTGATGTTGAGGCGCGCGCGCCCCTTATCAGTCAAACACCGGTTTTTCTATGGGCATGCGCACCGTCGCGGTTATCCTTTTGCGCCCCCTCATGCCCGAAGAGGCCAGAATCACGTTCGGCCCCGGAAAAACAAGCTTCGCGTTATATGTCAGCGAAACCACTATATCCTCGTTAAGATGCGCGCCCACCGTAACCTGCGGGTCCACTCCGGTGGCCTCCGTCTTGACGCCCAACTGCGTTCCGCCGGCGGGGAACATCTGCTTGAGCGCAGCGTACATTTTGCCGCGCGCCAGGCTTATGTTGGAAGAGGCCACGCGCGACGAGCCCTGATTCGGCCCCGCCACCAGCGAGCCTATCCTGGCAAGCTCGTAGGCGCAGTGATGCACCAGTATGGTCTGGAACGCTATATTGCCTATCTCCATGATGAAAAACATCATCAGCACGAAAATCGGCAGTATAAGCAGCAGTTCCACCACCGTCTGCCCGCGCCGCCGCGCGCGCGCCAGCGCGCCGGTAATAGGCGCGCCGAGACTGCAATTGAATGCGGCGACGGGCATAAGTCTCCCCGCCGGACGGGTTACTGCGTGCTAACGGCGTTTCCCGTCCCGGCCGAGGCGTTGGTAACCGCGGCATTGGTTATCATCGCCGATATTTCCAGAAACAGCTTGGGTATGTACCTTTTAAGCGCCGCTCCGGCGATAAGCACAACGCCGACAATGACCGTAAGCATCAGCAGATATTCCACAGTGTTTTGTCCGCGCCTGCCTATCTTTTTCATAAATAGCTCTGCCACCGTGGGGCGCAGCCGCCCCCGCAACTATTGCCCGCCGCCAGCGCCCAGCGAACCGGCCGCACCGGTTATCATGTTCTGAATCTGCGCGAACAGACCGGGCATAAACCGTTTTATGGCAGCTCCGGCGATAAGCACCACACCGACGATGACTGTAAGCATCAGCAAGTATTCCACAGTGTTCTGACCGCGCTCGCTCTTAAGCCATTTTTTCATACACACCTCTCTGGTTAATATCCCGCAAAATCACCACGGGTCCTGCTTGTACATCGTCAAAACTATACGCGCGCCGCCTTTGAACGCGCCCAGCAGATACCAGCCGAAAAAGCGGTACATCGCGGCGAACGTTATCACAAGCGCGACGGTGGTCAGCAGATATTCCACCGTCGTCTGCCCACGCGGTCTCCTGTCCGCCGCGGCGCGCAGGCCAGTTATAATATACCCTACTATACTCATAAAGTCAAAAAGCGATCTTCACCGAAATCTGGGTGGCCTTGCCCAGAGCGCCATAGGGCGCGACCGCGAAATCCATCCCGATGCCGTAGCCCGCCAGTTCATTGGAGTAAAATCCCGCCCCCAGCGAAATGTCCGATATGCGGTTGAGCCCCAGTGTCTTGAGCATCCCGTCATCGTAATTTTCGCCGGTGTCGTCGTTGTCAAAATAGCCGGCGCGTAAAGAGAATTTGCCCACCTGGATAAGGCTTTCCGGCAGGGTTATCTCGGCGCCGAAGCCTTTGCGGGTTCTGCTGTCGGAGGGCGTCTCTATCTCTCCGGAGACGGTGATGTAATCGTTTATCACCCAAGCCGCGCCGGTGCGCATCATCTGCACCACATCTCCGGTGGCGCCCAGATTCTGAAGCGACATGCCCAGCAGCAGCCTGTCAAAAAGCCTGGCCTTGGCGCCGAGGTCAAAGCACATGCTGGAATAGTTGCTGCCGTCATTGCCCTCGGAGACGCGCTTTAGCGCTCCTCCCAGCATGAATTTTTCCTTGAAAAACGCGCGCGACAGCGCGACCGAACCGAACGTGTTGTTGACCGACACGGTTTCGGTATTGCCGCCCATGCCGTAGATGTCGCGCACGTCGAAATTGTCTATGCTCAGATACGCGAAATTGACGCCCACAACCCACGAGCCCATCGGCTGCGCATAAGCCGCGTAATTGCCGCCGTAATCCTGGAACCAGCTTATGTGCGAAAACGCCAGTTCCCGCTGCGAAACGGTGGCCAGCGCGGCGGGATTCCAGGACAGCCCGTCCGCCCCTTCCGCCAGCGCGGTATAGGAATGGCCCAGCGCGGTGCCGCGCGCGCTGCCTATGGGCAGCTTCATAAACGCGCCCGCGCCGCTGCCCGCGCCGCCCCCGGCCATAACGGCCTGGCAGGCCAGCGCCACCGCCGCCGCGGCAGCCGCAATTTTTAAAATCACCGGTTTTGCCATAGTGCCGCCAAACCCCTATTGCAGCGTATACGTAAACCTCGGACACTTGTAGCCGGACGGGGGTGTCGGCCCCGTATTATCCGGCAGCAACAGCTTTCTGACCACCTGGCACACCTGCCTGCTGCCGGTTGAGCTCTTTAACTGCAGCACCGCAAAGTAAACGCCGCGCGCGACCTGGTTGCCGGTGTCGTTGACGCGGTTCCACTCCGTCCACAACTGCGTCCACGGCTGCACGCCGTACCACTGCCTGGAATACACGCTCTCGCCGGCTATGTTGTAAATGCGCAGCGAATAATCTCCCTGAACGGGCACGAAATTGCCGAAGTCAAAGCAGCCCTTGGACTGACGCAGCGGATTGGGATAGAAAACAGTGTTCTCTCCGAAATAGTCGCACACGTCCCCCGTTACCCCCGCCCCGCGGGAGACGGTAAGCACCAGCGGCGTTGTGTAGGCCTTGATGTCGGCCACATAGCGGATATCCTTGTAGCACGAATCTCCCAGTTTGCAGATATCGCCGGTTACCCAGTCCACAAGCCGGCTGTCTGTGGAACTTACTATGCGAAACACGTAATTGCCGTCGGGAACCGGCCGCAGCGATGTGTCGGTTCCGTCCCAGATGTCGTGCACCACGCTCTGCATCGGCTGTATGCCGCTTAGCACTTTTATCGGCGTGGCGGCATTGCCAAGCGGGTCGCGCGGCGCGCCGGTGGCCGGATCAATCTTGATGCCCGGCTTGAATATCTGCACCGCCGTCTTCATGGGCAGCGACAACTGATAAGCCACCGTGCCGCTGCTTACCCTGGCGGTTATGTCGCCGATGCCGATGTCGTAGACCTGGAAGGGATTTACGTCTATCGGATTCTGGTATGTGGTGGCCTGCTGCAAATTCTCGCCCGGATAGTTGTAGGCCACTATCTGAATCTGATACGCGCCTATGGAAACCGGCTGGCCGTAATCGTCTGTGCCGTCCCAGTATTCGCGGTTCATGACTCCGGCGTCGTATAGCGAGCCCGCGTTTATGTGCTTGCAGATGTTGTTGACGAATTTGGGCGCCGTGCAGCGCGCGCCGGTGATGTCTATGGCGCTTATGGTGACAGACGACAGCCGCGTTACGGTGAACGATACCTGGTACGGCGGCAGCTTGACCGTGTCGCTTGAATTGGCCAGATTGGGCACGGTGGGCAGGATGTTCACATCGTTGAGGAACACCGGGCCGCGCGTTACCGGCAGCATAGCTACTATCCTGTCCGTTGCGTAATAGGCCGGCACGGAAACAATCTGGTTGGCGCCCGGGTTATAGACCGCCACCGGCGCGGTGCTGTAGGCCAGTATGACCACCGGATGCAGCCCGTCCGGCTCCATCACCTGGTTGCGGATGCCGTCCCAGTACTCGGTTATCTTGAATCTGCCGGGTTTCACGCCGATAAAAGTCATCACCGGAGCGGTAGTTATGGAAGGCGGCCAGACGCCGGCGGTCGGGATGGCGGTGCCCGGCGGGTAAATGTAGATATTGGCATTCATCGTCTGGTTGAGCATGTAGGTGATGGACGCCTGCGCCGACGCGCCGCCCAGCAGCGGCGTGGCGCTGACATCGGTTATCCTGAACTGGTCCACCAGGAAGTTGAAGTAGAACTTGGTAACCTTGTCCGGGAATGTGGTGTCGTAGGCCACAAGCTCTGCGGTGTATGTGCCGGAAGAGACGAAATAGCCGTTGTCGTTTATGCCGTCCCAGTTGACGGATGCCTGGAAGGAGTCGGTGGGTTTGTAGCCGTTGGTAAGGTCGCGCACCACTGCGCCGGTGGAAGTCAGAATGCGCAGCCCCACCGCGCACTGGCGGGTATAGGCGAATCGGAAGCTGTACGGCGGCAGATTGGCTATCTCCGGCGACGAGCCCAGCACCGAAGCCGTAACCGCAAAGTCGCTGGGATACAGCGGCCCGCGCGAAATTTGCAGCATCTCCACCACCCTGTCGGTGGCGTAATAGTACGTGGCCGTGCTGATTATGTTGGAAGCCGGATTGTAAACCGCCACGGGCGCGGTGCTGTAGGCCATCATCACCACGGGATAGAGGCCGTCGGCCAGCATCACGTCGCCGGAATAGCCGTCCCAGAGCTCGGTTACCTTCAGCCTGCCGGGGCGGACGCTGCTAAACGTCTTGACCGGCGCCGTGGCTATGACCGGCGGCCAGGCGCCTGCCGACGGAATTGCGGTCCCGGGCGGATAGACGCGGATGTCGGTGTTCATCATCTGGCTCATCAGGTACGAGATGGCCGTCTGCGACGTCGTGCCGCCCAGCAGCGGGGTAACAGATGCGTCTATAATCCTGAACTGGTCCACCAGGAAATAGGTGTACGAGGCGGCGGTCTTTTCCGGGAACTGGGCGTCGTATGCGGAAATTTCCGCCGTGTATGTGCCGGAGGAGACGTAGCGGCCCAAATCGTCCGTGCCGTCCCACTGGACGGACACGTTGTAGGAGTCAACCGGCTTGTAGCTGACCAGCAGGTCCTTTACCACCGCGCCGGTGGAGGTGAGAATCTTCAAATCCACCACCGCCGCCCTGTTGAGCGCGAATCTGAACGTAAACGGCGCCAGGTTGGATATGGACGGCGAAGCGCCCACAACCGTAGCGGTCATGGAAACATCGCTTATGTAGAGCGGCCCGCGGGAAACGGTCATCATCTCCACCACGCGGTCGGTGGCGTAATAGGAGTTCACCTCGGTTACCGTATTGGCCGCGGTATCGTAGATGGCGACGGGCGCGGTGCTGTAGGCCGTCATCAGCACGGGGTAAATGCCGTCCGGCTGCATCGTTCTGGTGTGGGTGGACACGCCGTCCCAGAATTCCGTTGTCCGCAGCCTTCCGGCGCGCGCGCCGGTATACACCATCACCGGCTCGGTTGAAATCGCGGGCGGCCACGCGCCGCCGGTGGCTATTTTGGTTCCGGGCGGATAAATCCGTATATCGGCGTTCATGGTCTGGCTGAGCAGATAAGTTACCGACCCCTGCGCGGTGGCGCCGCCCAGCAGCGGCGACACCGACACATCCCCCAGCCTGAACTGGTCCGCGATGAAATAGGTCTGCGAGCGCACCGACTGCGTGGGGAAGAACACGTCGTAGGCGATAAGCTCGGCTATATAAGTGCCCGAGGAAACGAACCTGCCGGCATCGTCCCGCCCGTCCCAGTAAACGGAGCTCTGGTACACGTCCGCCGGCCTGTAGCCGTTTATTATGTCGCGCACCAGCGCGCCGGTGGAGGTCAGTATCCGCGCGTCCACCGTGCAGGAGCGGTTGTACGAGAACGTCAGCCCGAACGGCGGCAGATTGGCCAGCACCGGCGACGAGCCGGTTACAGACGACGTCATGGACACGTCGCGCAGGTACAGCGGGCCGCGCGCCACGGTAAGCATCTGCACGATTCTGTCGGTCGCGTAGTAATAGGGAACCGTGCTTATGCTGTTGGAAAGCGGGTTGTACACCGCAACCGGCGCGGTGCTGTAGGCCATTATCACAACCGGATACACGCCGTCCGGCTGCACGGCATGGGTGTTTGTGGAGACGCCGTCCCAATACTCGGTTACCCTCATCTTTTCCGGGCGCACGCCGTCAAATATCATCACCGGCTCGGTGGAAATGGCAGGCGGCCACGCGCCGGTTGTGGGTATCTGCGTGCCGGGCGGATAAATCCGGATGTCGGCGTTCATCGTCTGGCTCAGCAGGTAGGAGATGGCGCCCTGCGCCGTGGCCCCGCTAAGCAGCGGCGAAATCGCCAGGTCTGAAATCCTGAACTGGTCCACCTGGAAATAGACATAGGCGGTGAAAGTCTTGTCCGGGAACAGCGTGTCGTAGGCCGTCAGTTCCGCGCCGTATGTGCCGGAGGAGACGAATCTGCCCAGATCGTCCCGCCCGTCCCAGGAAACTGAGCCCTGCGTCGCGTCCGCCGGCTGGTAGCCGCTGACAATCTCGCGCACCAGCGCGCCGGTGGATGTTACGATTTTCACGCTGACCGCGCACGGCCTGTTATACGAGAACTTCACGGTATACGGAGGCAGATAGCTGAGCGCCGGCGACGAGCCTGCCACCGTGGAAGTCATGGACACATCGCTTAAATACACCGGCCCGCGCGAAACAGTCAGCATCTGCACAATTCTGTCCGTAGCGTAATAGGACGCGGCCTGCGTGATTGTGTTGGCCTGCGGGTCGTAGACGGCCACCGGCGCGGTGCTGTAGGCCGTCAGCAGCACGGGATAGAGCCCGTCCGGCTGCATCGTGTGGGTATTGGTGGAGACACCGTCCCAGAATTCCGTCACCCGCAATTTTTCAGGGCGCACGCCGCTGAACACCATAACCGGCTGGGTGGAAATGGCGGGCGGCCACGCGCCGTTTGTGGGAATTTGCGTGCCCGGCGGATATATCCGTATGTCGGTGTTCATGGTCTGGCCCATCAGATAAGTGATGGAGCCCTGAGCCGTCGCCCCGCCCAGCAGCGGCGCCACCGCCACATCCACTATGCGGAACTGGTCCGCCACAAAGTAGCTGTAGGCCGTGAATACTTTCGCCGGAGCGAGAGAGTCGTAAGCCGTCAACTGAAATGCATATGTGCCGGAGGAGACGAATCTGCCCATATCATCCCGCCCGTCCCATACCACGGAACTCTGGGATCCGTCCGCGACTTTATAGCCGGCGGTTATGTCGCGCACCAGCGCGCCCGTGGAAGTGATAATGCGCACGTTCACCGCGCAGTCCCGGTTATAGGCGAATTTCACGGTATACGGCGGCAGATTGCCAAGCGACGGCGTTGAACCCGCCACCGTTGACAGCACCGACATCTCGCTCAGATATATCGGCCCGCGCGAAACCGTCATCATCCCCACAATCCGGTCCGTGGCACAGTAGGAAGACATTTGGGTTACGGTATTGGCGGCGGTGTCGTATACGGCGACGGGCGCGGTGCTGTAGGCCAGCACCACCACCGGATACAGCCCGTCTGGCTGGGTGATATTTGTGGTCGTGGAAACGCCGTCCCAGAATTCGCTCACCGGCAGCCTGCCGGGGCGCACGCCGGAATAGGTCATCACCGGCGCGGTGGAGACCACAGGCGGCCACGCGCCGTTTGTGGCTATCTGCGTTCCCGGCGGATATATCCGTATGTCGGTCGCCATGGTCTGTCCAAGCAGGTAGGACACGGCGCCCTGCGCGGTAGCCCCGCCCAGCAGCGGCGCAACGGACACGTCGCTTATCCTGAACTGGTCCGCTATGAAATACGTATAGGAACGCACCGACTGCGTGGGGAAGAACACGTCGTAGGCTATCAGTTCCGCCATGTAGGTGCCGGAGGAGACAAACCTGCCCAGGTCGTCCCGCCCGTCCCAGACGACGGAACTCTGATAGGTGTCGCCCGGATTGTAGCCGCTGACCAAATCGCGCACGAGGGCGCCGGTGGAAGTCAGTATCCGCACGTCCACGCTGCACGGCCTGCTGTAAGAGAACGAGAAATTGAACGGCGGCAGGTTGGACAATGTCGGAGAGGCGCCCGCCACCGTGGAAGTCATGGCCACATTATTGAGATACAGCGGGCCGCGCGCTATGGTCAGCATCTGCACCACGCGGTCCGTGGCGTAGTAATACGGGACGCTGGTTATAGTGTTGGAAGCCGGGTCGTAGATGGCCACCGGCGCGGTACTGTAGGCCATCACCACCACCGGATACAGTCCGTCCGGCTGAATGACATGGGTAAAGGTGGAGACGCCGTCCCAGAATTCGTTTACCCTCAGCCTCTCCGGGCGCACGCCGTTGAATACCATCACCGGCTGCGTGGATATGACCGGCGGCCACGCGCCATTGGTGGGAATCTGCGTGCCGGGGGGATATATCCGCACATCTGTATTCATAGTCTGGCTGAGCAGATATGACACCGCCCCCTGCGCGGTGGCCCCGCTGAGCAGCGGAGAAACCGCGATGTCCGTTATCCTGAACTGATCCACCGGGAAATACACATAGGCGGTGAAGGTTTTTTCCGGGAACAGCGCGTCGTAGGCGGTAATCTCCGCCCCGTATGTGCCGGAGGAAACATATCTGCCCAAATCATCCCGTCCGTCCCAGGAAACGGAACCGCGCGTCGCGTCCGCCGGCTTGTAGCCTATGGCCAGGTCCCGCACCAGCGCGCCGGTGGAGGTGATTATGCGCACATCCACCGCGCACGGCCTGTTGTAGGAAAACCCTATGGTAAACGGCGCCAGGCTGGTAAGCGCGGGAGAGGAACCGGCCACGCTGGAAGCCAGCGCCACATCGCTCAGATATACAGGCCCGCGGGAAACAGTCATCATCTCCACCACGCGGTCGGTGGCGTAATAGAGCGCCGGCTGGGTCACGGTATTGGCGGCGGTGTCGTATATGGCTACCGGCGCGGTGCTGTAGGCCATCACCAGCACCGGATACAAACCGTCCGGCAGAGTGACGTGCGTGGTTGTGGAAATGCCGTCCCAGAACTCGGTCGTGCGCATTTTGCCGGGTCTTATGCCGGTGTATGTCATCACCGGCGCGGTGGTGATGGCGGGCGGCCACGCGCCGTTTGTGGCTATCTGCGTGCCTGGCGGATATATCCGTATGTCGGTCGCCATGGTCTGGCCAAGCAGATAGGTTACCGACCCCTGCGCGGTTGCACCGCCCAGCAGCGAGGACACCGCTATGTCCGTTATGCGGTACTGGTCCGCTATGAAGTAAGTGTAGGCGGTGAATACTTTCTCCGGAAACAGGACATCGTAGGCTTTCAGTTCTACCGCGTATGTGCCGGAGGAAACGTAGCGTCCCAAATCATCCTTGCCGTCCCACACTATGGAATTCTGCGCCGTGTCCGCCGGCTTGTAGCCTATTACCAGGTCGCGCACCAGCGCGCCGGTGGAGGTGATTATGCGCGCGTCCACCGCGCAGGGCCGGTTGTAGGAGAACTTGACGGTGTACGGCGGCAGATAATTCAGCGAGGGAGAGGAACCCGCCACCGTGGAAGTCATGGACACGTCGCTCAGGTAAACCGGCCCGCGCGAGACAGTCAGCATCTGAACCACCCTGTCGGTGGCGTAATAAGACGAGACTTGCGTTATTGTATTGGCCTGCGGGTCATAAATTGCCACCGGCGCGGTGCTGTAGGCCATAACCAGCACCGGATAGAGCCCGTCCGGCAGAGTCGTGTTGGTGGTGGTGGAAACGCCGTCCCAGAATTCGGTTATTTTCAGCCGTTCCGGGCGCACGCCCGCATACGACATGACCGGCGCGGTGGTGATGGCGGGCGGCCATACATCGTTGGTGGCTATCTGCGTGCCGGGCGGATATATCCGTATGTCGGTGTTCATCGTCTGGCTGAGCAGATAGGACACCGACCCCTGCGCCGTGGTGCCGCCCAGAAGCGGAGAGACATAGACATCGCCAAGGCGGAACTGGTCCACGTTGAAGTATGTGTACGAGCGCACGGACTGCGTCGGGAAAAAGACATCATAAGCCGTAAGCTCGGCCATATAAGTGCCGGAAGAGACATATCTGCCCAGATCGTCCCGCCCGTCCCATATGACCGAACTCTGGTATGAATCCGCCGGCCTGTAATTGACTATCAAATCCCGCACAACCGCGCCCGTGGAGGTCAGTATCTTCACATCAACCGAACACGGCCGGTTGTAGGAGAAATTGAAGGTGAACGGCGCCAGGCTGGTAAGCGCCGGCGAAGAACCCGCCACCGACGAGGTCATGGCCACGTCATGGAGATAAAGCGGCCCGCGGGCCACCGTCATCATATACACCGTGCGGTCCGTCGCGTAGTAATAGGGGACGGTGCTTATGGTGTTGGAGAACGCGTCGTAAACCGCCACCGGCGCGGTGCTGTAGGCCGTTATGACCACGGGATAAAGCCCGTCCGGCTGTATGGTGTGGGTAAAGGTGGAAATGCCGTCCCAGAATTCGGTAACCTTCAGCTTCTCGGGCCGGACGCCGTTGAACACCATGACCGGCGCGGTGGAAATAACCGGCGGCCAGACATCGTTGGTCGGCACTTGTGTGCCGGGCGGATATATCCGTATATCGGTGTTCATCGTCTGGCTGAGCATGTAGGACACCGCGCCCTGCGCGGTGGCGCCGCTGAGCAGCGGCAACACGGATATATCGGTGATCCTGAACTGGTCCACCAGGAAGTAGGTATAGGCCGTGAAAGTCTTCGCGGGGAACAGGGAATCGTAGGCGGTAACCTCCGCCGCGTATGTGCCGGACGACACGTAGCGCCCCAAATCGTCCCGCCCGTCCCAGATGACCGAACTTTGGTAGGCGTCCGCCGGCCTGTAGCCGATAATCAAATCCCTCACCAGCGCGCCGGTGGAGGTGATTATGCGCACATCCACGGAGCACGGCTTGTTGTACGAGAACTTTATGGTGAACGGCGCCACGTTTGAAACCGCGGGGGAGGACCCCACCGTGGTCGCCGTCATGGACAAATCGTTAAGATACACCGGCCCGCGCGAAACGGTAAGCATCTGCACCGCGCGGTCGGTGGCATAATAGTACGGCACCGTGCTTATGGTGTTGGAAAACGGGTCGTAAACGGCCACCGGCGCGGTGCTGTAGGCCAGCACGGCGACGGGATACAACCCGTCCGGCATGGAGGTATGCGTGGTCGTGGACACCCCGTCCCAGAATTCCGTAACCTTCAGCCGCTCCGGGCGCACGCCGTTAAACGACATCACCGGCGGGGTGGAAACTGCGGGGGGCCAGGCCCCGTCAGTCGGCACCTGCGTGCCCGGAGGGTAGATGATGACATCGGTATTCATGGTCTGGCTGAGCATGTAGGACACCGTTCCCTGAGACGTCGTCCCGCCCAGAAGCGGCGTGGTTTCCAGGTCGGTTATCCTGAACATGTCAACCGAGAATTGCGTGTAAGATGTGGCCGTTTGAGTCGGGAAGAAAACATCGTAGGCGAAAAGGGCCGCCACATAAGTGCCGGAGGAGACATACCGTCCGGCGTCGTCAAGGCCGTCCCAGTAAACGGTGCTTTGGTACGTATCGCCCGGTTTATAGTCCTTTAACAGGTCGCGCACCAGCGCGCCGGTGGAAGTGCGTATCTGCAGGTCAACCACGCAGGGTCTGTTGTAGGAGTAGCTGAAAGTGAACGGATTGAGGTTGGACATCGCCGGCGAGGAGCCCGCCACGGAAGACGTCATCGCCACGTCGCGGACATACAGCGGCCCGCGCGCTATGGAAATCATCTGCACCACGCGGTCCGTCGCGTAATAATACGGCACGGAAACGCTGGTTACGCCGGTGGGGTCAAAGACCGCAACCGGCGCGGTGCTGTAGGCCAGCACGACCACCGGATACAGCCCGTCCGGCAGCGGCACGTTGCCTGACATGCCGTCCCAGTATTCCGTGGCCTTGAGCCTGCCGGGGCGCACGTTATTGAAAGTCTTGACCGGCGCGGTGGAATTTATCACATAAGGCGGCGGCCATGTATCCGTGGGAATTTGCGTGCCGGGCGGATAAATCCGTATATCGGTATTCATCGTCTGGCTGGGCATGTAGGAAATACCCGCCTGAGAGGTGGCGCTGCCAAGCAGCGGCGTCACCGACAAGTCGGTAAGCCTGAACTGGTCCAGCAGGAAACTGACATGGGACATCGTGGTCTTGGTGGGGTCCAGGGTGTCGGCGGCGTCAAGCTCAGCCACATACGTGCCGGAGGAGACGTAGCGGCCCTGGTCGTCCATGCCGTCCCAGGGCACCGTGGTCTGCAGGGTGTCCGCCGGCATGTAGCCGTTGAGCACGTCCCTCACAAGCGTGCCGCCCGTGGTGAATATGCGAAGGTTGAAGGTGCACGGACGGTTATAGGAGAAAATGAAATTGAACGGCGGCTGATTGGAAAGCGCCGGCGAAGACCCTATGACGGTGGAGGTCATGGAAATATCGCTCACATACACCGGCCCGCGCGCTATGGGCAGCATGACCACCATGCGGTCCGTCACATAATGCGCGGGCGTGGCGTCGTCATAAGCCATCATCAGCACCGGATAGAGCCCGTCGGCCACCTGCTCGTGGGTGGCGGGGTCCAGACCGTCCCAAACCTCGGTTATTTTCATCTTGCCGGGGCGCACATCGGTGAATGTCTTTACGGGCGTGGCGGCAACGGTGGGCGGCCATGTTCCGGCGGTGGGGACAATAGTGCCGGGCGGATAAATTCTTATGTCGGTATGCAGGGTGTTGCTGAGCAGGTAGGAAATGGCCGCCTGGGCGGTGGTGTTGCCCAGCAGCGGGGCTATGACCACGTCCGTCATCCTGAACTGCCCCACCGGGAATGTCTGGTAAGACCTGAAGGTTTTTCCCGGGAACAGCGGGTCCTGCGCCTGCATGACGGCCATGTACATGCCGTCGTCAACATAATTGCCGTCGTCGTCCTTGCCGTCCCAGTAAACGAAGGTGGGATATGCGTCAACCGGAGTGGAGTTGACAAGCAGGGTGCGCACCAGTGTGCCGTCGGTGGTTGTTATCTGGAGGCTTATGCTGCACGTGCGGTCGTAGGAGTATTTCAACTGATACGGCGGCACGTTGGACACCGAAGGCGAAGAGCCTATCACGGTGGAGGAAGGCGCCAGCAGCGCCGCGGGGAAGCCCCTGTTAATGGAGACGATTCCGGTATAGGCCTTCTGTGTGTATATCGTGGTATGCGTGCAGGTCGCGTCGCCCTCCGTATGCGTGCAGCCCGGCATTGACGCCCATATCGCGTAAATGTAGTCGCCGTCTTCAACAATGTTATTGTTGTTGTCGCGCCCGTCCCAGGTGGTCATGGTGGGCGGGGCGGACTGCCGGAAAGGCTGCGCCTCAATCCTTGAGTAGATGGGCGTGTTGGACGCGGTGGGCGGCACGGTATTGACGTCGCCGAAAGTGGTATCCGCCGGGTAAACATACATGTATACCGTCGCAGACTCCGTAAGCATATAGCTCACGGAAGCCAGGTCCGTGGCGCCAGAGCCAAGAGATTTGACCCGGAAATCCGTTATCTGCAGCGGGTCCATGGAAATCTGGTGGGCGGCGGGATACGCGATGTCCTGCCCGGCATCATCGTTGGAATAGGCCGCTATCCTGGCTATGTAGTTGCCGGCGCTCATCATGTCGCCGGCGTTGTTGCGCCCGTCCCAGGAATCGCCGTTGGCCAGAGTGCCGTTAGGCGTGCCTTCGCCGAAACGCGGCTGATTGGTGGCTATATTGCGCACGGTGGCGCAGGTGCCGGAGCCGTTGCAGGTCTCTATCCTGACGCTGGTAACCGCGTCCTTGCTGAGGCGGTACTGGATATTGTACGGCTCCGCCGCCACAGGCGTTATCTTGCCGACTACCGTAGGGGAACTTCTGAGGGAGTGAATATCGGTGACGTTCACGGTTATCGGATACTGGTTCTGGCCCGGATAGGCGGAGGTCTGCTCAATGGTGATATTGCCGATACTGGGGCCGGACTGGTTGGTTTTGACATGCGCGCGGAAGCCGAACTGGCCGTTTGTCTTGCCGAATTCGCCGTCTATGTTGTAATAGCCGTCCCAGGCCGCGCATTTGGGCGCGAACTGGTACATCGCAGTGTCCGGCGGGCAGGTGCCGACGTTGTAGAGCGGTATGGTCCGGATCGGCGGCGCGGACCCCGGGTCCAGCGGATTGGCGCCCGCCTGGAATTTGAACACCTCAAAGGTCAGCTCGTCCACGCCGAATGCCGCGGTATGCTCGGGAATTAGTTCGCCGGTGGTGGAGTTGTGTGTGGGCGGCTGGGTGTTGACGCATTGCAAAGTGGCGCACAAGGCAAGGCAGGCCGCGGGATAGGCGGCATGCAGGTTCGGCTGATCGTATTCTATAAGCGCGGCCGTGGCTACCGGATTCTGTCCGCCGCTTGTATCGCCGTAGGAACGACAGCCGTTGAGCCAGCTGCAGTTGGCGAAGTTATACTGGCCTATGCAATACTGGTCGCCGCCGCCCGTGGCGTAGTAGACGTCTATGTTGGAGACGTAGAGGTTCTGGGCCAGAGACTTCGCCGGCAGTATGGCGGAAACGGCAAGGCACAGACCGGCGAAAACGCCAGTTTTCGCAAGTCCATTCCGCACACAGCGCAGCAGCCTCGCTCCGGCATAAACCGCCATATGATTATTCTATACATTTAGAGGGCGCAGTCAAGGGGTATTTCTGGCGGCGAAAACACGGGCTTTTTCCAGGGTTTCGGGGCGGCCTATATCGCTCCAGAACCAGCGGTCGCAGCGGAAGGCCTTGATTTTGCCCCCCTCCCTCGCCAGCCGGAGGAAAAATTCCACTATGGAAAACGGCCCCGTTTCGGTCATAAGCGGCAATGCCGCCGGAGAAACGGCGTAAACATCCCCGTTGCCCAGCCGCGCGCAATCCGCGAATTCCGGCGATTTTGTCCAGCGCCCGCGCAAAAACCCGTCCGGTCCGAAAGCCAGCGGGCGCGAGGTCTCCCTTGCCGAAACCGCCATGGTAACCAGCGCGCCGCCACGCAAGTGCGCGGCATAAAGCGCGTTTATATCCATATCCGTGAACACGTCCGCGTTGTGGACCAGAAACGGCTCCCCGTCCGAAAAAAACCACGAGGCTTTTTTTATTCCGCCGCCGGTGTCCAGCAGTTGCGGCTCGCAGGACTGCTCCACCCGTATGCCGAAATTATTTTTTTCCTCCAGGAAGCGCGCCACTTTGTCCGCGTGATGGTGGGTGTTGATTATTATGCCGTCAACCCCAGCGGCCACAAGCCGCAGAATAACCCTTTCCAGCATGGGTTTTCCGCCCACTTCTATAAGCGCCTTGGGGATTTCATCGGTCAGCGGGCGCAGCCTGCTGCCGACGCCGGCGGCCAAAATCATCGCTTTCATTTTTCGTTTTCCAGCGCGAGGTGGCGCAATTCCACCTCCACGCCGTACTGCTCGCGCAGATGCCGGGCCAGCGACTCGGCGCAGTATACCGAGCGGTGCCTGCCCCCCGTGCAGCCGAAGGCGGCCTGCAAATCGGTGAAGTTGCGGTTGCGGTAATTCTCCACGCTCTGGCCGACCAGCGCGTAAACGCCGTCCAGGAAACGGCTTATTTCGCTGTCGTTTTTGAAATAGTCCACGATGGCGCAATCCCTGCCGGTCAAATGCGCGTATACCTCGTAACGGCCCGGGTTGGGCAGCGCGCGGCAGTCAAAGACATATCCGCCGCCGTGGCATTTCTCGTCCATCGGCAGGCCCTGCTTGTAGGAAAAGCTCTGTATCCGCACCGTCAGCGCCGGGGACGCCGCCCCGAAACGCCGCAGATACGAGGAGGCCACAATCCTGCGCAGCGCGGCGGTAAGCGCGGGAAACCGTTTCATATCCGCCTTGCGCAGCAGGTATTCAAGGTTGCGTATGGCGTAGGGAATGCTTTGCAGGAAATGGGTTTTCTTCTCGTGAAAGCCGCGCAGCCCGTAGGCGCCCATGGCCTGCATGATGCGGATGAATACATATCCGTAATAATGCGTCCGGAAGCGCGCGCGGTCCACGGGCACCAGCTTGCGGACTTCCTCCAGATAAAGCTCCAGCAGTTCCTCGCGTATGTCAAAAGGCATGTCCGCCTTGGCGTCAAACAGAAGCGAGGCTATGTCGTATTGCAGCGCGCCTTTGCGCCCGCCCTGGTAGTCTATGAACCAGGGGCCGTCCTCGCGCGCCATTATGTTGCGCGACTGGAAATCGCGGTAAAGGAAGCCTTCCCCCTCCGCCTCAAGCAGGAAATCGGCGAAACGGTTGAAATCGTCTTCCAGTTCCTGCTCGTTGAAAGGGATTTTCGCCAGCCGCAGGAAGTAATACTTGAAATAGTTGAGGTCCCACATCATGGACTGCCGGTCAAAAGCCGCGCGCGGGTGGCAGAGGCTGTAATCCAGCGTTTTTCCGGCGACAAGCTGGAACTGCGGCAGCATTTTGACGGCCTTGCGGTAAACCTCCAGCGCCTGCGCCGGGAATGGCGCGCCCTGTTTGCGCAGCGAGCTTAAAAGCTGAAACAGATTCGTGCGCCCCAGGTCCTCTTCAAGATAAATGCCGTTGTCCAGGTCCTCGGCATAAATCTCGGGCACGGGCAGCCCGCATTTCCTGAAATGGCGCGAAAATCCCAGAAAAGCAGCGTTCTCCCGCCGGTCGGAATTGGCCGCGCCGATGACGCTGCGCTTGCCGTCCTTAAGGCGGAACAACTGCCTGTCGGAGCCGTCGCCGGGCAACGACTCTATGGACAGCGGCTCATTGCCGTAATGCTTTGTGAAAAGGCTCTTCAGGGGCCCCTGCATCATACCTTCCTCGGGAAAAGCGGCGGCGACTTGCAGATTTTCCCCCCGCACTCGCCCGGCTCAAACTGGCGCACGCCAAGCTGCGACTGCATCTTGGCGGCGGTGTCGGGCATGAAAGGCTCTATCCACGCGGCCACCATGCGCAGGCACCACACCAACTCAAAAAGCAGTATTTTCAAATCGGCGGTGTCGGTTTTGGCCATCACCCAGGGTTTTTTATGGTCAATTTCGGCATTGAGTTTGCCCACTATTGCCCAGGCCGCGTCCAGCGCCTTGTCAAACTCCAGCCGCTCCATATGGCCGTCTATCGCGGCGGCTGCGGCGCGCGCCTGCGCCACAAGCGCAAAGCCGCCATCCGGCGCTTTGGCGGGCAGCTCGCCGTTAAGATATTTGTCCACCATGTTGGTTACGCGCGAAACCAGATTTCCCAGGTCGTTTGCCAGATCCGCATTGTAGCGCCGCTTGAACGATTCGCGCGAAAAATCGCCGTCCCCGCCGAATGGAACCTCGCGGAACACGAAATAGCGCAGCGCGTCCAGCCCGTACTCCTTGGCGACCTCGGCGGGATTTACGATATTGCCGCGCGATTTGGACATTTTCTCGCCGTCCACCGTCCACCAGCCGTGGGCGAAAACTTTTTTGGGAAGCGGCAGCTCCAGCGCCATCAACATGGCGGGCCACATCACGGCGTGGAAACGGAAAATCTCCTTGCCCACCAGATGAATGTCCGCCGGCCAGTGCTCCGCGAACCGCGGCTGCGCCACGCCGTCCCAGCCGGCGGCGGTTATATAGTTGAACAATGCGTCAAACCACACGTAAATCGTGTGCGCCGGCGCGGAGGGAACCCGTATCCCCCACGAAACCTTGGTCCGCGTTACCGACACGTCCTGCAGGCCCGATGAGACGAAATTTATTATCTCCTGTCTTCTGCCCTGCGGCGCCAGAAAGCCGGGATTATTTTTGTAATGCTCCAGCAGCCTGTCCTGATAGCGCGAGAGGCGGAAAAAATACGTCTCCTCCTTCACATGCTCCGCCGGCTTTTTATGCACGGGGCAGAGGCCGCCCTCAAGCAGCTCGCCGGCGTCGTAGTAAGCCTCGCACGGATAGCAGTAAAGCCCCTCGTAGCTGCCGGGATAAATGTCGCCGGTTTTGAGCATTTTTTCAAAGGCGGCCTGCACCGGTTTTTCGTGGCGCGGCTCGGTTGTGCGGATGAAATCGTCGTATTTGATGTCCAGAGTCCGCCACATTTCCTTGTAGGCGGCGGCAACCTCGTCGCAGTGCTGCTGCGGCTGCTTGCCGTTGGCGGCTGCGATTTTTTCAATATTGGCGCCGTGTTCGTCGGTGCCGGTGAGGAAATGCACGGTTTCGCCCCGCGCGCGCCGCCAGCGGGCCAGAACATCGGCGGCCAGGGTGGTGTAGGAATGCCCGATATGCGGCACCGAGTTCACATAATAAAGCGGCGTGGTAACATAGAACTTTTTCATGTTGTCCTCATCGTGTTGAAAACACCGGGATTTGCAGGCGCGCGGCTTCAAGCAGCGCGGCCTCCAGCGTCAGTTGCGGCGAGACGTTGCGGTTTATGTAATCCCGGTGCGTAAAAAGTCTGGTTATGACGCCCTTCAACTCGTCCTTGGCTCTGGAGGGCGGACGGGCGCGCCACGCCGCCGCCGCGGAGTTTATCAGCAGCTCTATAATCAGCGCGGCGTCCTGTCTGGCAAGGTGCAGTTCCTTTGGCAGCGAGGAGGCCGCCCTGAACGGATAAAGCGGGTCCAGCGGGTCCAGGCCGGACAAATCCTCCAGCAGCTCCCGGACCTTCATCGCCCGGCTGACCGAGCCTTCCGAAACCGCCGCCAGCCGCTGCGCCTCGTCCATGGCGCAGCCCTGCTGCACCAGTATCTCCGCGAAAACATCGTCGGCCAGCGGCATAAATCTAACCGGCTGGCAGCGCGAGACTATGGTGGGGCGCATATCCTCGCGCTTGACGGCCAGCAGTATCCACAGCATTTGCGGGGGCGGCTCCTCCAGCAGCTTGAGCAACGCGTTCTGCGCGGCCTCCTGCATGGTTTCGGCCCCGTCTATGATGAAAACCTTCCACCCGCCGGAGACGGATTTCTGCTGCGCCATCTCAAGCGCGCGGCGCACGGTGTCCACGCGGAGATGCTTCTGCTCCCCGGCGTCCTCGTCGCGCAACTGGGCCTGGAAATCGCGGTTGACTATCACTGCATCGGGATGCGCGCCTTTGGGAACGCGGAGGCAGGCGGGGCATTCGCCGCAGCTGCCGTCGGCGGTTTTGGCTATGGCGTTTTCGCAGAGCAGCGCTTTGGCTGTTTCCACCGCGGCGAGCATCTTTCCCGTTCCCGCCGGACCGAAAAACAGCCAGGCGGGCGGCGTGCGCCCGCAGTCCACGGCGGATTTTATGCGCGCCAGCGCTCCCGGCTGTCCCAGCACCGAAGAAAAACCCATTACCCGCCCTCTCTTAGAGCCTGTTCAAAATCTCTCTTTCGTAGCGAAAGCGGCGGTTTTGCCTCTGAGACGCAGCGGGCTGAGGCGAGCAGGCCGGTTGGCCTGTAAGCCGAAGACCGCGAAGTATCAGGGGCGAAAACGCCGCTTGCAGCAGAATACGGAGATTTTGAACAGGCTCTTAGCGGCATAACAGTTTATCCACCGCGCGGCGTATGGCGGACTGCACCTCGTCCGGCGGGAGGGCGGCGTCTGCAAGCACGGCGCGGCGCGTTTTGCGCGCCAGTTCCCTGTACCCGCGTCGCACCCGCGCGCGGAATTTGGCGTTTTCCCTTTCCAGCCTGTCCGGCGCTTCCCGGCGGCGGCGTTTGCCGAAAAAACTCTCCGGCATATCAAGCACAACTGTTAAATCCGGCTCCAGCCCGGCGGTTGCGATTTTATTGAGCCGGTCTATGGTTTTCAAATCCAGGCCCCGCCCGTAACCCTGATACGCGGCGGTGGACATAGTGAACCGCTCCGAAATCACTATGCAGCCGGCTTTCAGCGCGGGCAGTATTTTCTCCTGCACATGCTGGGCGCGCGACGCCTCGTAAAGCAAAAGCTCCGCCAGCGGGCAAATGCGCTGCCTGGGATTGAGTATGACGGAACGCACCGCCTCGGCCAGCTTTGTGCCGCCGGGCTCGCGCGTCAGAACCACGTTGCGGCCCAGCCCGCGCAGGTATTCCACAAGCGGGCCGGACTGGGTTGATTTTCCCGTCCTGTCCGGCCCTTCCAGCACGATAAAAAGGCCTTTCTTCATCAGAACACCCGGCACCACAATGTTTTAAGATACTCGCCTTCAGGATAATCCGAGGCGTAAGGATGGTCCGGCCCCGCGCCAGTTTTGGCGAAAACCTGCACCCGCCGCCCCGCCGCGCCCGTGGCAGTGCGCAGAAACTGCTGCAAATCCGACGCCGAGACCAGCCCGCTGCAGGAACTGGTTACGAAAACTCCGCCCTCCTCCACCAGCGCCAGCGCCAGACGGTTAAGGTCGCGGTATTTCTGGGCGCCCTCCTCCCAGCCCTCGCGCGAGGCTATCAGCTTGTGCGGGTCCAGTATCACCAGCCCGAACCGTTTGCTGTTCTGCGCCGCCTGGCGCATATAAGGGAAAGCATCCACGCAGACGCTTTCAACTTTCACATGATTTAGCGAGGCGTTTTTCTGGGACATGGCGGAGGCTTCCGCGTCCAGTTCCACGCAAATAACATCTTCCGCGCCGCCGGTTTTTTTGGCAAAAATGCCAAAGCCCCCGGTATAGCTGCACACGTCCAGCACGTTTTTGCCTTTTGCAAAGCGCGAGGCCGCCAGCCGGTTGTCGCGCTGGTCGCAGAAAAATCCGGTCTTGTAGCCGCCGGTGAGATTTACCTCAAAAACCACCCCGTTTTCGGTGATGCGGGTTTTGTGGAGGGCGCCGCTGTCGCGCTTTATTGAAAAACCCTCCATGGTTTCGGTGTATTTGCTGGCGCGGCGGACGAATTTGGCAGTGGGGAAATGCTCGCGAAAAGCGTCCTCTATTTTGTCGGCCAGCATGTACATCCCGCGCGAATAAAATTCCAGCGCGATGTAGCCGCCGTACCTGTCGGCCACAAGGCCGGGCAGCCCGTCGCCATGGTCGTGAACCAGGCGGTAGGCATCCGCCGCCGAATCCAGTTTCAGCACGTCCCGCCGCAGCGAGACCGCGCGGGTTATCTGCCTCTTGAAAAAGTCGGCGATATTAAACGCCGCAGCGGACTCGCGGGAAATAAGCCGCAGGGCTATCAGGCTTCTGTCGTTGTAGACGGCGATTCCGTAGGGCGCGCCGGTTTTGTCATAAACCGCGGCTATGTCGCCGGAGCGGATTTTGGGGTCCGCCTCGGCCAGCATCCGCTTGAATAAATTGGGGCCGGAACCGGCGGAGCGCAGCCTTACCCAGGGCAGACTGCTGCCGCCATGAGCCGGCGGCGCGGACGGTATCATGTTACCGCTTTACCTTTTTGAGAATGCTGTCAAAAGAGGGCAGCGATTTGGAGCCTTTTTTGGGCTTCTCCTCTTCCGGCGGAGGCTGTGGCGGCGCTTTGGCGGAAGGCGCGGCCTCCTGCCCCTGGTCCTGCGCGGAGGAGTTGTCGTTCGCGGATTTGGATTTTTTCTTCGCGGCCTTGGGCGGCGCAGGGGCCTCCTCCGGTTGCGCGGGAGCGGCTTCCTCCGCCGGCGCGGCTTCGCTTTCAGCCGCGGATTTGGATTTTTTCTTCGCGGATTTCGGCGGCGCGGCGGCTTCGTCGGACTGCGCGGGCCCGGTCTGCGATTTTTTCTTCTTGCCGTGTTTTTTCGGCGCGGCGGCATCACCGGCAGGCGGCGCGGCCTGGGCATTTTCGCCGCCTTCAGCCGGCGCGGAAGCCTTGGCCTGTTTTTTATTGCGGCGCTTGCCTTTCGCCTTATCGCCCTTGGAGGCCTTCTTGTCCCTGGCCTTGGAAGAGGCGTCCTTGGACTTGGCGCTTCTTGTATAAATATCGGCGGGCAAACTAACACCCTTCTGCTCCAGCATGTACACCCTGTAATCCTCGCGCTGGTCAATTTCCAGACGGGAGGCTATGACTTCCGGGATTTTTTCAATAGTTTCCTTTATTTTCCGGCGCAGCCCCGCCATCGCATCACGCTCTTTTTTAAGGCGCAGGCTGGCCTCGCCGTATTCGGCGCACATGGAATCCAATTCCCGTCCGTGGCGGTTGAGCACCACATAAATATTCCTAGCCTGTTCGTCGGTAAGGGAAAGCGCGGTCTTTAATTCCACTGAGATTTTGTCGTAATCAGGCCGTTCCGGCGCCGATTGTATGGAATTGTCATACTCCCGCTCCAACTGGGCGCGCTCCACGTCATAGGACGCCTCGTCCGTCGGTGCGGCCGGGTATCCGGCTGCGGCAAAGCAGGCCAGCGCGGCGGCTGCAAGGGCAAATCGCATAAAATCTCCGTTCCGCTGTTGCGGCAACGGATATTGTAACACAGTTGACGGCCTCCATGACAGAGGAAGTTTATTATTGTAAAATACGTCAATGCCCTTCAGAGCGGTTCTTTTTGATTTCGGCGGAACTCTGGACGCCAACGGCATACCGTGGAAAGACAATTTCCTTCCGATATACCGCAAGCACGGCATCACGGCCCCGCAGGAGAAATTCGACCGCGCCTTCTACGACGCGGACGATAACTTCCACCTAAATCACGCCGTGGCCGGCATGAGTTTCGAGGATACCGTGCATCTCCAGGTCCGGGACACGTTTGAAAACCTGGGCGCGGATTTGCGCCCCGCGCAGGCCGTGGCGGGCGAGTTTCTGGCAAATGCCCGGGAATTCTTCCGCCGCAACACCCCGGTGCTGGAGGAATTGTCGCGCCGGTACAAACTGGGCGTAGTCTCAAATTTCTACGGCAATATGGATTCCGTTCTCAAATCCGAGGGGCTGGCCCGGTTTTTCGGCGCGGTGGCGGATTCGCGCGCCGTGGGCGCGGAAAAGCCGGACGCCGCCATTTTCAACCACGCGCTGAAACTGCTTGGCGCAAAGCCGGGAGAAGCGGTCATGGTCGGAGATTCCGTCAAACGCGACATGGCAGGCGCAAAAAACCTGGGCATGGCAACGGTGCTGCTGTGGGGCGGCAGGGCGCAGCCCGCTCCCGCCGAATTCAATCCGATAACGCGGCTTTCGCAATTACCGCAAGCCATACGCGAACTGGAGGCGGCAACCGTATGATGGCAGACAAATTCGCCGGAATATTCGCCGCAGGGGAAGGCTCGCGCCTTCAGGCGGCTTTTCCCGGAACGCCAAAGCCGATGGTCCCGGTGCGCGGCGCGCCGCTTATAGAATGGACCGTGCGCCTGCTGCGGCAGGCGGGGATAGAAAACGCCACCATACTGCTAAACAGCAAGGGCAGGTCGGCAAAAGAGCATCTCAAGAAAACCTTCCCGGACATGAAGTTCGTGTTCATAATCAAGGACACAAAAAGTTCCTACGAGAGCTTCCGCCTGGTGGCCCAGACTTTGGCGGAAGAGACCGACAAGTTCATGATGAGCGCGGTGGACTCGCTCTACAACCCCGCCGACCTGGCCGAGTTCATAAACTACGCCGGGCGGACGGAATTTGACGCCGCCCTGGGCATAACCGACCGCATCGCCGACGAAAAGCCGCTCTGGGCCGATATAAACGAAAAAGGCCGCATCACCGCGCTGGGCGAGAAAGCGAAGCGGAAAATCTACGCCACAAACGGCCTCTACTGCCTTGCCGCAAACATTGCGCGCGAAATGCCGGAGCCCGCGCGCTACGGCGCGCTGCGCCAGTACCTGGGCGAACTGGTGTCGGGCGGAAAAACCGTCATGTCCGCGCTGATACCGCAAAGCGTGGACGTAGACGACGAAACCGACATCAAACTGGCCGAAGATTTCATAACCCGTCAACTGGAGAAAACACCATGACACGCTGCCTCGGCATATTCCGCGAAGTAACCAATTCCCCCAACCGCGAGCATGACGACACGTTGATACTCAAATCCGTTTCCGAGGAACTGGCCAAGCTGGACGCCGAAATTTACCTGGCCGAGCCGGAAAACGTAGAGCGCATAAACCCGGCGGAATGGGACATCATCCTCCCCATGTGCGAAAATCCGCCCGCGCTGAAAACCATAAAATCATGGGAAGGCAAAACGCTGGTCCTCAACTCCGCAGAGAGCGTGCGGAACTGCTACCGCGTCAACATGACGCCGCGCCTGCTTGCCGCTGGAATTCACCCGCATACGGAACTGTTCAAAATTTCGCAGCTTCCCAAAGAGCCGCCGCATTTCGCCCAGACGGGCGCGTGGATAAAGCGCGGCGACGTCCACAATATGACCGACCACGACGTGGTGTTCGCCGCGCAGTGGAAGGAAGCCGCCAAAATCTGCGCCGAATTCGCCACGCGGGGAATAACCCATGTCGCCGTGCAGGAGCATATCAGGGGCGACATAATAAAGTTTTACGGCGTGGGGCCGGGGGAATGGTTCGCCTGGTTCTACCACCGCCCGCAGGAGATAGGCGGCTATATCTTTGACAAGCCCGAGCTTGCGCGCCTGGCGGCAAAAGCCGCCTCCGCGCTGGAGCTGGAGATTTTCGGCGGCGACGCCGTTGTTACGCCGGAAGGCAGGATTTACGTCATAGACATAAACAGCTGGCCCAGCTTCGCCAGGGTGCGCGCCGAGGCGAAAGTGCATATCGCCCGGCACGCGCACAAGCGGGCCGCTGCGGCAAAACGCAAAATTCCCGCATAACACATTAAGGAGACAAAAACTCATGACCAAAACACTCACGCAGCCCGCGGCGGCGCAAACCGCCGGAGAGGCATTCACCCCAGGGCCCAACTCCAAGGCCATATTCGACGAGGAGCAGAAATACATAGCCCCCGGCGCGCAGCAAATCGGCACATTCTCGCAGATAGCCATGGCAAGGGGCGAGGGCGCCTATTTCATAGACGAGGACGGCAACCGCTATCTGGACCTCTACGCCGGCGTGGGCGTGGCCAGCGTGGGCCACGCGCATCCGAAATACGTTAAAATCCTCTCCGAGCAGATCGCAAAAATCGGCGTGGGCAGCTTCGTAACCCGCCACCGCGTGAATTTCCTTAAAACGCTGGCGTCGGTAACGCCGGGCAACCTCAAGCGGACGCAGCTTTACTCCGGCGGCGCGGAAGCCGTGGAAGCCGCCATGCGGCTTGCCAAGTCGTACACGAAAAACTACGAGTTTTTCGGCTTCTGGGGCGGGTTCCACGGCAAGAGCATGGGCGTGGTCGGCCTGCTGGGCGACACTTTCAAAAACGACATCGGCCCGCTGCCGCCCGGAATACACCAGGTGCCCTTCGCCTACTGCTACCGCTGCCCGTTCAACATGACGCATCCGTCGTGCGGCCTGTTCTGCGCGGAATACGTCCGCCGCTGCGTAAAGCCGATGAGCACGGGCCGCGTGGCCGCGTTTGTGATGGAACCGATACAGGGCACAAACGGCAACGTCGTCCCCCCGCCCGGCTATGTGGCCGCCATACGCGACATCGCCCACGAAAACAACGCGCTCTTTATCTGCGACGAGATGATAACCGGCTTTGGCCGCACCGGCAAGATGTTCGGCTGCATGCACGAAGACGTCGTGCCGGATGTAATCACCGTCGGCAAAGGCGTGGCGTGCGGCTTCCCCGTCAGCGCGATTATAACGCGCGAGGAAATCGCCAACTCCAAGCCGTTTGCCAACCCCAGCGGCAGCAGCTCCAGCTACGGCGGCAATCCGATGGCCGCCGCCGCCTGCGACGCGACCCTGCAAATCATACTGGAAGAGAAGCTGGTTGAAAACTCCCGCGTAGTCGGCGAGTACATGCTAAAGGAATTGCAGAAGATGCAGGAGAAATTCCGCTTCATAGGCGACGTGCGCGGCAGAGGCCTGATGATAGCCGTGGAACTGGTGGCCGACCGCAAGACGAAGGCGGACCTGCCCAAAAACGTCAACCGCGCGCTGTTTGACGAATGCCTCAAGCGCGGGATAATGAGCATGTGCTACTCGCACACCATCAGAATCAACCCGCCGCTGGTAATCACCAAAGCGCAGGCGGAGGAAGGCCTGGGCAAACTGCAGGAAGCCTTCACCGCGCTGTCCAAGCGCTTCAACATCAACTAGCCTCATTCCCGCGCCGCAGGAAGCCTCGTCTCCTGCGGCGCGGGGCACATTTCTCCCCCCTCTTTGGAGAAACCCACATGATAGAAATAATAACCAACGCTATTTGCGCCAGAATGACAGCAAGGTTCGGGCAACTTCTTGGAAATAAAAGAAATCTTTACCACTTCAAAGAAGCTTCGGTCTACTTTTACAGGTCAACGATACATGGCAACAAACCATTTTATGGAGATGCCCGAACCACCTCCGAAGAAAAGTTGAGGAGCAACCCAAATCCATACGTTTGTTTTATGTGGTTTGATTCTGCAAGTCCTTTGGAATCCGATGTAAATCGAGATGCGCAACAACACCCTGTTATATTGAGCCTTCCAGATTTCGTAAGGTTATTGCGTCCCGTTCCAAATGCCAGGTACAATCTATATCTTCGTAGAAACGAACTGGTCCGTACTTTTCCGGGAGAACCCCGTATATCGCTTAATTGCGCCCCTTACAGAAATTTTATGGAGTCATAATGCTGGTAATGTTTCTTGACGAATCCGGCGATCACAGCCTTGAGAAAATAGACGCCAGTTATCCGATGTTTGTTCTGGTGGGGTGCATTTTTGATTTTGATTATTACAATACTACCGCTGAATCGGAAATCCACGGGTTAAAGCAAAAGCATTTCGGCAGAACGGATATTATTCTGCGTTCATACGATATACGCAAGCAAAAAGGTAATTTTGCCTGTCTGGTGGACAAGGAGAAACGGCTGTCTTTCTATTCGGATTTGGACGATACTATGACAACCCTGAAATACACTCTTATCGCGGCAACCATAAACAAACTCGCGTTCAAGAGGCAATACCGTTCCCCTGATAACCCGTACCATCTGTGTTTCCGTTTCGTGCTGGAAAGAGCCATGATGTTCATCGGCAGCAAAAAAGAAACCATGATGTTTCGCATAGAATCGCGTGAAACACACAACGACAAGGAATTGGCAGATGTGTATGACAACTTCAGACAGGGAAACAAGTGGTTCGCCAAATCCGAAATTCAGGCGAAATTGCTGGACCTATCGTTTAATCAGAAGTCGCAAAATGTGGCAGGAATGCAAATAGCCGACTTGGCGGCATACCCGATAGGCCGGAAGGTATTAAATCCTCAACGCGATAATTTGGCTTTTGACATCATAAAGCCTAAAATCTACTCTAAAAGCGGGAATGATTATGGTCTGAAAACATTCCCTTGAGGCAACAAAAAGCGGGCCCAGGAAAGCCCTAGTCCCGCATAGATATTGTAACACGCTTTGCTAAAAATGTCAATGGTAAAGCCATTAGTGGAAAAATTAGGGGAAGCAATGTCATGAACAGCAAAAAAGAAATGCTTGCGCGGTTTGTGCGCGAGGTCTGGAGCGGGGGCGATATTGAGGCGGCGGATAAATATATCGCCCCTCAATACACAATCCATCACGACCCGGGAGACCCCTGGGACGGGAAAACGCTCGGCCTTGCGGAATACAAGGAGCGCGTTCGTCTGCTGCGCTCGGCGTTCCCGGACCAGCATTTTGATCTGCAGGGCCTCTTTGAGGACGGAAACGCCATTGCAATAACCTGGCTCTGGACGGCGACGCACAAGGGCGACATTCCCGGATTTCCGGCGTCCGGCAGGCAAATAAAAATGTCCGGCGCGACGGTTTATTACTTTGAAAACGGCCTTCTTTCCGGCCACTGGCAGATTACCGACCGGCTGGGAGTATACCAGCAGTTGAGCCGGCGCTGAAACAGTTCGCGTTATCTGGATGGGAATTTCATAAAAGGAAAGTCCGGATAATCTGTGAAAATCTGTGATCAATCTGTGGAAAAAACGCCGTTTCGCGCGGGACCATGCGCGGCAGCAGTTTAACTTGAACGGAGCGTGAAATGAAAACATATCGCGGGGCAATTGTCGGGTTCGGGGCGGTGGTGGAGAAGGGGCATGTGCCGGCTTTCGCGCACAAAAGCGCGCGGTTTGAGATTGTTGCTGTCGCCGACCAGTCCCCCGCCCGGCTTGAAGCGGCAAAAACGCATTACCCGTCGGCAAAATTCTACGGCAATCTTAAAAAGTTGCTTAAGGCGGAGCGCGGGCTGGATTTCGCCGTCGTCGGCACGCCGCCGCTGTATCACGCGAAGCTTTCGGCACAATGCCTTAAAGCGGGGCTGAACGTCCTGTGTGAAAAGCCGCTGGTGTTCAAATTCCGCGAGGCCAAAAAGCTGGCGGAGCTGGCAAAACGGCAGGACCGCTGCCTGTTCACCGTGCATAACTGGAAAAACGCGCCACCCATAGCCAAAGCGCTGGAACTGGTGAAATCCGGCGCAATCGGCGAGGTCCATCATGTTGAACTGCATGTGCTGAGAAGCAAGGCCGCCGCCACGGCGGGCGGCGACAACTGGCGCGAAAACCCCGCGCTCTCCGGCGGCGGCATTATGATGGACCACGGCTGGCACAATTTCTATCTCGCCCGCGCCTTCGCGGGGCAGGAACCGCTGTCCATTAAGGCCGCGCTGCGCCGCCCTGCGGAAAACTGCGCCGAGGACTGCGCCTCCTGCCTGATTGACTTCGGCGGCGCGACCGCGCTGGTTTATCTGACCTGGCGCAGCCCCATAAGGAAAAATCTCATCATCGTGTACGGCTCAAAAGGCAATATCGCGGTGCAGGACAGCGATGTAATACTGGAAACGCCCTCCGGCAGCCAGACTTTTGCGACGGGAGACAAGCTCTCCGGCGGCTCCGCGCATCCGGTATGGATGGCCGGCCTGCTGGACGATTTCGCCGCAGAGCTGGACACCCCCGCACTGCGCGGCGAAAACATGAAGGAGGCGCTGGCCTGCGCCGCGCTTGCCGAACAGGGCTATAAATCCGCCGGAACCTGCGCCGCAAAGCGCATTGCGCTGACGGCGTAGCGGCCGCGCGGCGGCGCGCGGTTGACAATGCAGGTGCAGCGTTGTAAACTTTCGCTATGGCAGCCAGGGTAAGAATCACCAATATACAGTTGTGGATAGTGTCGGCGGCCGTTATATCGTCTCTGACACTGGGGCTGGTTTACTGGATAACCCGCAGCGATTATGACGGCGGCAGGCGGGAGCGCGCCCAGATAAAATTCGTCAGCAACGACGAGATGGCGGCCAAGCTGGCCGCCGCCAACCGCGCAGCCGAGCCGGAATCCGCTGCCGCGGTGAAGGCAAGCTCCTCCAGCCTTAACATGATGCCTTTTTACGGCAAGAAATCCCTCGCCTCCGCCACGGATGACGCGGCGCAGCGCGCCGCCGTCATGCGGGCGCTGGTCAACTGGAAAAAGGCCTGCCGCGCCGGCGCGGGAGTAACCGACGCCGCCATAAGGCTGCTGTCCGCCCCCAGCCTTTTTGAGGCGTTCGTGAACGACAAATATGTGGCAAAACTGTTCCTCGCCAGAATAAAGGAGGCGCAGCTTTACAATGACCCCCAGTCTCTGGTGAACTATATCTCCCATTCCAAGGAAATGGCCACCTTAACCGCCACCTACTCCGTTCAGACCGCCGCGGCGGACAGCCGCATGGCGGCAATAATCTGCTCCAGCCTGCTTGTCAGAACGGCGGTTAAAATACCTTCGATGCAAGGTCTCGCCTACGACCCCGACCTGTTCGCTTCGCTGGTGCGCAAGAACGTGGGGCTGGTGTCGCTGCTGACAAATCCCACACTTGTCGCCACCATGCGCGATAACAAGGACACCTCCGTATTCGCAGACCTGGCGGCCAATGCCGCCATATTCGCCTCCACGCCCGGACAGGATAAACCGGAGACCGCGCCCTCCGCCAAGGCCCCCAAGCCCCAGCCGCAGGCCCGGAAAAAACTTGTGCCGTTCAAAATGCACTGAACTTGCTCCCGGACAGGATTTATGAGGCAAAAAAACAGGATTTCGGCTTACCCGGAAATTGCAGTTGGCAGCGAGAACCGAGGCGGCGGACGGCGGGGACAGCCCGCCGCGGAATTTGACAAGCATACCCGGGGAGAGGCTGCAAGCCGGCTGCCGCAAAGCCATACGGCGAAAGCCGCGATTTTCTCCCAAAAACTTTTTCTGGAGCAAGTCTGCTGATGCCACAACAAAGCGACCCCAACCCTGCCGCGGGCGACGGCTGGCGGTTTCAAAACCAGACATCCGACTCCGCAGCACCGCCCGGCGCGGACCAGGCAGCCGCCCCCGCGCCGGACGCAAACCCGCCGGAAGGCATTCCCAGGCTGTCCACCCATTCCGCGGTTTTCGGCGACACGCAGGACGAAGGGGCGAAAGTGCAGTCCTCCAGCCTCTCCGCAAAGCTCGGGGAGGAAGAGGAGCCCGACCCCTCCCAGCAGCAGGAAGATGAAGCGGATGCGGAATTCGAACGCCCGCTGTGGCTGGTATGGCTGTTTCTGGGAACGGTGTATATAATATTGCTCTATCCGCTTTCACGCTGGATACGCCAGATAAACAGCAACGATGTCAGCCTCAACAACGTCCAGCAGGGCGCGTTCGTGTCCAAAATATCCCCCGTGGAAAGCCCGGCGGCGCGCAGGCCGCCGGAACTTCCCAGCATACCCGCAGTGCCGTATAATCGCGGCGGCCTGATACAATCCGGCGGAGCGGAGGTACAATCCCAGGAAAGCCATCTGCCCTACTACGGCGCAGACAAATCGCGGTCCTCCGCGCCCGCCGCGCGGCAGGCGCCGCCGTCAAGGCCAGCCGCTCCCGCCGGCTCCTCCGGTGCGCCGCCGTCGCAAGGCTCGCTGATGGAGGACGCAGTAAACGGCGTCAACAAAAGGCTGACCATTTTCGGCGCAGTCAAGGGCGCCATGACCAGCGCGGTGGAACAGGCAGCCGACAGGCCCTCCGTGGTCAAAGCCATGCTCAACAGCAACCTTATAGTGGACGGACTGCTCAGCCGCCCCGTAAGCAAAGCCATGCTTGACAACGAGCAGGCGCTTGTCGGCTTCGTCATGACAAGCCCCACCGCAAACAACTTTCTTAGCCATCCGCTGGTGCAGGGAGCCATAAGCAACGACGCCGTGATAGACGCCATCGCCAACAGCGCTTTTGTGGACAGGGTGCTGCAGTCGCCGGCGATACAACAGCTTCTGTCCGACCCGCAGACCATGAATTTCATACTGGAAAAAAACCCCGCCATAGCCGCCATAGTGGACAAGCCCAGCGTAACCGCCGCGCTCAAGGCCAATCCCGTTACCGCGCCGTCTTACGCCGCCGTCATGATGCTGCGCGAGAACATGCGCCAGCAGCAGCAGAGGTAGCTCCCGGCGTCCGGCGAAGCCGCGACGAAAAAAGCGCTTGATTTATGCGAATCGTTTTACTAAACTGTTGACGTCAACAGTGAGTCTCATCCAGCCGGCGCGGCGCGCCGTTTGCATGAGACTTACTAGTTGGAGGAGGGTGACTGCAATGGCAGAAAAAGTACTGAAGGTGGGAGTAAAGCGCGAGGACGGCTTCCTTTATTATATAGACAAGGACGGCGATGTGTCCCGCGCGAAGATGGCCAGAGGCGGCAAAAAGGGCGGCAAACCGCAGAAAGTGCAGAAATGCGGCATCAAAAAAGAAAAGGGATATCTCTATTACCTTGACAAAAAAGGTGATGTCTCCCGCGCCAAAATGGTCAACGCGTAAACGCGTTCCCGGAATTAAAACCGGCCTCCCCAGCGGAGGCCGGTTTTTTTTGTAGAATTTGCCAATGGCAGCCACAATACTGGAAGGCAAAACCCTCGCCGCTCAAATCCGCGCCGGGCTTGGCGGCAGGATAGAAGCCGCCGCGCACGCAAAAGGCCGCGGCCCGCTGCTTGCCGCGGTTCACTGCCCCGGCGACGCCGCATCCGACCTTTACCTTAAAAAAGAACTGGAGGCCTGCGCTAAAACCGGCATAGCCTCGCGGGAGCATCAGCTAAAGCCGGACTGCCCCGCACGGGATTTCGCGCGGCTGCTGCGCGGGCTCTCGGAAGACAAGTCCGTGGACGCGGTGCTTGTCCCCCGCCCGCTGCCGCCGCAGATGTCGGCGCCGCAGGCCTGGGAAGGGCTGGATCCGGCCAAGGACATAGACGGCGCCTGCGCGCTTAGCATGGGCAGGCTGTTCCTGTGCAAAAATTTCGGCGAGATAGAGCGCGGCGGGTTCTTTGCGCCCTGCACGGCCATGGCGGTGGTGCGGCTGCTGCGCCATCACGGCATTGAAATCTCCGGCAAAAAGGCGGCGGTGGCGGGGCGTTCTTCCACGGTAGGCAGACCGCTGGCGCATATGCTGGTCTGCCTGGACGCCACGGTGACAGTCTGCCACACCAGAACGCCGGACATCGCCTCCGTTTTCAAAAGCGCGGACATGGTTATCAGCGCCGCCGGCAAGGCGCGCTGGGTCAGGGCGGACATGCTGCGTCCCGGAACAGTCGTAGCCGACGTCGGCACCAATACCGACGAAAACGGCGTTTTCTGCGGCGACGTGGACTATGCCGCGGCGGAGCCGCTGGCGGCGGCCATAACGCCGGTTCCGGGCGGAGTGGGGCCTGTTACCCTGGCCTGCCTGCTTGAGAACATAGTCTCCGCTTTTGAGAGGGGCTGATGCTTCCTGGACGCCTGTTATTATGCCTGCTGTCCGCCGCGCTGCTGGTTTTCCCGCGCGCCGCCGCGGCGCAGGACGACGACGGGGGAGAGGAGACGTCCGCCCCGGCGGACGCGGGCAATTCCTCGGACTCCTTTGACGAGGACCTGCCCCAGCCGCAGCAGCCTGCGGCCAAGCCGCGCCCGGCGCCGCCCCAAGCCAAAAAAAAGCCTAAAAATCAGGCTCCGATATACCAGCCGCCTTCGGAATATTTATTCTCCATGAAGGATTCCGGGAATTACGGCTCGCTCTACATTTTTGATTCCAAAACTGGCAGGCCCAAGGACGAAAAAGCCAAACAACTGGCCATAGAGCAGGCCCCCCCGCCGCGCGAGGTATGGCTTTTCGGCTTCAAGCCCCGGGCGGGAGCGCCGCGCCCCGCGCCGGAAAAAACCGTCGGGCACAAGCGGCCTGCCTCCAAGGCGGAACGCAAACTGCTCGGCGTCAAGGCCAAGCACAAGGGAAAGGCAGCCGGCAAAAAAGGCAAGCTAAAACTCCCCAAAAAGAAAAAACCTGCCCCAAAACCCGCGCCCGACGCCGAGGATGAGGACAGCGGCTGGAATTCCGGCAGCGGCTCCGGCGCCTCAGTTCCGCAGCTTAAACCAACAACATCGCTGGAGACCAGCGCCGGCGACAACAGTTCCCGCGGCCCGTCGCCTTCCAAAGACAAAAACGCCAAAGGGGAATCCCAGCCCTCTTCCGAGGAATAGCCGGCATTGCGGATGTGCGCGCCGGACTTTGCGGCCCGCTCCGGGTTGACACGGCGGCAGGGCGGCGCATATAATTCGGATATATGAAAAACAAAATTATCGCCGCGGCGGCCATGCTGTGCTGCGCCTGCTGCCTGGCCGCGCAGAACGCGAAACCCGCCGCCTCTCTGGCAGGAGAAGGAAAAAAAATCGCGCTCCCCTCCGGCGGCTATTTCACCTGGCAATTCGCGCAAAAACCGAAGATGGGAACCGCGATACTTAAAATACGCGCCTATTCCAAAACCGGAGAGAAAGACGCCTCCTGCAAAATCTCGGCGGAATACGGAATGCCGGAAATGCGCGCGCACGATTCGGGCGCGGTGAATTTCCGGCTCAGCAAAAAAGGGGATTATCTGCTGCCGGTGGAAATAGCCATGCCCGGCAAGTGGCGCGTTACAATCCATATCCGGCAATCCGGCAAAGAGATATTCTCCGGCGCGATAGATTTTGATGTCTGAACATCCTGCGGCGGTAAAAAAAATCCTGACGGGCTGCGGGCTGGCCGCGCTTGCCGGCATTCTGTATTGCGGGGCGGCGCGGGCGCAGTCCCGGCTGCTGTATCTCGAGGCGCAGGCGGTGGCCGGATATTCGCCGAACACGGGAAAGATAGTCTACTATTCCATGAACGAAAACGACGCGATGCAAAGGCCGTCGCTGGGCGCGGATTTCGTCGGAAAACTCTCCGGCGGAAACGGCGATTGGGGAACCCTCGCCCTGCAGCCGCGCATCGCCTGGAACGGGGGGCCGCAGTTCCAGTTGTATAACGGCTATCTGCGCGCCAGGACGCCGTTTTGCTATCTCTGGGCGGGGCATAACAGGACGGCAGTGGGGCTGGAATCCTATTTCGACACGCACGGCGCGCTTTTGCAGACGCTGCCGATGTACGGCTTCGGCTTTGACAGGGACTGGGGAATAGGCGCCTCGCGCGATTTCGGCTGGGGCGGCGCCGCGTTTTCAGCCACGACGGGAAGCGGGATGCCGTTTTACATGAAAGATTCCTATCTTGTTTCCGCGCGCGTCTCGCTGGGCGCGCTGGGCAGGGACAATTACAATGCCGGCGTCTATTTCTCCGGCGGGAGAACGCCGGACATAACCGGCTACCACGCGTCGGACCTGACGCCCATGCCCTACGGGTTCCTGGGGGCGGATTTCGCGTATCTGGTGGATAATTTTGATTTCCGCGCCGACCTGCGCAAAGGCGAAAAACAGGGCCGCGCGGCCTATGCCGCGCTGGGCAGAATAGGCGCGGGTTTTGCGGAGGAAGGCCGGCTGAAACTGGAATTGCAGCCGGTGTTTTACCTCTCCGGAGGGGAAAGCGGCTGCGATATAGCCGCCGGGGCGTCGTATGCGGTTTCGCCGGAGCTGACTCTGCGCTCGCTCTACGAGCGCAGCACAATGCCCGATGACAGCAGGCTTACGTTTCAGATGTACTATTATGTGAAAATATGAGAATCCTCTTTCTGTTCTGCGCGCTGTTCTGCGCGGCGGACTGTTTCGCCGCCGTCGGCTGCGATCTTAACGACCCGGACCGCGACATTAACCGGCTATTCCCCGGCTCTTCGGGATACAAGACGGTGTATCTTTCCGTTAAAACGCCGGAAATGCTTGCGCGTATTGAAAAACGGCTGGGCGACAAATTCCACGGCCTTTACGAGAATATCGGCGTCCCGTACACCCTTTACGAGATTTACAGGGACAAGGAAAAAATCGGCTACGTCCACGGCGTGAACCAGAAGGGCGACTACGGCGGCATACAGGTTTTCCTGGCGCTGGACCCGGCGGGGACGGTAAAAGCGTTCTATATCCAGAAGCTCACTTCCCGGACAGCGAAGGAATTGCGCTCAAAGGAGTTCGCCGCGCAGTTTGAGGGGCTTTCGCTGAAAAATTTCCGGGATTACGACCCGCTTTCCGGCAAAGCCGCCCCGGTCAAAAATCCGGCATCGCAGCCCGGCGGGGATTTCCTGCACGTGCTGCGCGCGGTCAAGAAAAATCTTATACTGATGGACGAGTTCGTGTTTTCAAAATGAATATTTACTCCGTGGCATCCAAAAACCTGCTCCGCCGCAAAAGCCGCACCGCGCTGACGGCGGGGGGCATAGCGCTCTCCACCTGGGCGCTGGCGACGCTGCTGGGATTTAGCCGGGGATACGAGAACGCCCTGAACCGCGATATAGACAATATGGGCTTTCAGGTGCTTCTGACCGCAAAAGGCTGCCCATACGAGGCGGCGACGCTTATGCTCAAAGGCGGCACGGGGCTGCGCTACATGAAGGAGGACATAGTCCGTTCCGTCGCCTCCAACCCCGAGGTGGAGGAAACAACACCCATGCTGATGCAGGGGGTTTTTGACCCGGACAAGGGCGAGAATGGCGCGGTGGCCGCATATCTGGGGGTGGACGCGCTCTCCTTCCCGCGCATGAAGCGGTATCTGGAATTCAAGCAGGGCGGCTGGTTCAGGGACAACACCGCGCGCGAGGCCGTGCTGGGCTACGAGGCCGCCGAACTTGAGCAGCGCGAAGCCGGCGACAAGCTGCTTATCCCCGGCATCGGCGCGGAGATGACGGTTTCCGGGGTGCTCAAACGTTCCGGCACGCAGGATGACGGAACCATTTTCCTGCCCATAGGCACGGTGCGCGAATTATTCTCCCGTCAGGGGCAGCTTACCGCGCTGGGCATCAAGGTCAGGAAAGGCGCCGACATAGACGCGCTTGAAAACCGGCTCTACGACCTGCCGGATGTGCAGGTGGTGTCGCTGGCGCAGGTGAAGACGACGATAATGGGGCTTGTCTCCGGCGCGAAGGCGGTGGTGCTGGCGCTGGCGCTGATAGCGGTGATAATCGCCATGTCGGGAGTGGCCAACACCGTCCTGATGTCGGTGATGGAGCGTTTCGGCGAAATCGGAATTATAAAAAGCATGGGCGCGCTGCCATCCGACATATTCAAGCTGGTGCTGGCGGAAACAGCCGCCGTCTGCGCCCTCGGCGGCGTCAGCGGCCTGCTGCTGGCCGCGCTTACCGCAAGGCTTTCCGAAACCGCCGCCCGGCATTTTCTGCCTTACGCGCCCGGCGGCGCGCTCATAATCATCGACGGCAGGACCGCCGCGGCGGCGCTGGCGGTGATACTGGCCGGCGGGCTGGCAAGCGGCCTCTATCCCGCCTGGCGCGCGGCGCGGGTGCGCCCGGTGGAAGCGATGCGGGGAGAACAATGACAGCTCTCATTTCAGCGCGCGGGCTTAAAAAAATCTACCGCAGGGGCGCCGAAACGGTCCGCGCCGCCGATGGAATAAGCCTTGACGTAAACCGGGGCGAGCTGCTGGCCATAACCGGCCCCTCCGGCTCCGGCAAGACCACGTTGCTGAACCTGCTCGGCTGCCTGGACACCCCGGACGAAGGCTCGCTTTCCGTCGCGGGAACGGAGATTTTCGGTTCCGGGCGCAAGCTCGCGGAAGGCAGGCTGACGCTGCTGCGCCGCAGGACTTTCGGCTACATATTCCAGCAATTCCATCTCGTTCCCACGCTCACCGTGCTGGAAAACGTGCTGCTGCCCCGCGTGTTTTACCAAAACGGCCCGCTGCGCAAAAGCCCCGGGGAGATACTAAAGCGGCTGGGGCTGGAGCATCGCGCGGAACACTTGCCCGCGCAGCTCTCCGGCGGAGAGATGCAGCGCGCCGCCATAGCCCGCGCGCTTATCAACGGGCCGGAGGCCGTCCTTGCCGACGAGCCGACCGGAAATCTGGACTCCACGCGGGCGGAAGAGATAAAGGAAATTCTGAGTTCCCTCGCCGCAGACGGCATAGCCGTCATCATGGTAACCCACAATCCCGCCCTCGCCGGCGCCGCCGGCAGGATTATAGAAATCCGCGACGGCAGGATAACGCCCTCCCCGAAGCCTTGACCGGAAGCAATCATTTTGTTTTCTTTTTATGCTAATATCGCCATACTTATGGACTACCGCGTTCTGGTCATCAATCCCGGTTCCACATCGGACGACATAGGCGTTTTCCTGGGGGAGGAGCAGATTCTCTCCAAAACCCTGCGCTATTCCCCATCGGATTTAAGTGCGTTTGACGGCAAAAAAGTAACCGCGCAGTTTGAATTCCGCAAGCGCGCCGCGCTGGAGGTTCTGGAAAGCTCCGGCCCCGGAGAGTTGCACGCCGTCATAGGCAGGGGCGGGCTGGTGAGACCCATACCCGGCGGCACATATCTGGTTGACGGCGCCCTGCTGGCCGATTTGCGCGAGGGCGTGATGGGCGACCATCCGTCAAATCTGGGCGGCATCATCGCCTCCGAGATAGCGGGGCCGCGCGGCATACCGGCCTTCATAGCCGACCCCGTGGTGGTAGACGAGATGTGGCCGCTTGCCCGCTATTCGGGCATGCCGGAAAACCCGCGCGTCTCCATATTCCACGCGCTTAACCAGAAAAGGGTGGCCCGCCTTGCGGCGGCAAAGCTGGGCAAAAAATACGAGGAATGCTCGCTTGTGGTGCTGCACGGCGGCGGCGGCATTTCAGTGGGCGCGCACAAAAACGGGCGGGTGGTGGACGTAAACAACGCGCTGGACGGCGACGGGCCGTTCACCCCGCAGCGCAGCGGCGGCGTGCCCGCCGGCGGGCTGGCGAAAATGTGCTTTTCCGGCAAATACCGCCACGACGAGATAAAGCTCAAAATAAAGGGCCGGGGCGGGCTTGTGGCCCATGCCGGCACCTCGGACATGGTGGCTTTGGAAAAATACATAAACACCGGCGAACTCATACCCGGCGCGGGCATGGATACAACAAAGCTTTCGCGGGAAAAGGCCCGGGAATGCGTGGAGGCCATGGCCTACCAGATGGCCAAGGAAATCGGGGCGATGGCCGCCGCGCTGGGCGGGAAAGTGGACGCGGTAGTCATCACCGGCGGGCTGGCATACGACGCGCGCGTTACCGGATTCATAGAGGAGCGCGCCGGCTGGATAGCCCCCGTGCTTAAATTCCCCGGCGGGGACGAAAAGCGCGCCCTGCGCGACGCCGCCGTCTCCGCGCTGGAAAATCCAAACTCCGTCAAGAGGTATCAGCATGCTTATGACGCCAACCGTTAAATTCACATCCTTTTCCGAACTGCTCGCCTCGGTAAAAGGCAAATGCAGCCGCGCCGCCGTTCCCGGCGCCAACAACGCCGAGGCGATGGAGGCCGTCAAAGCCGCATACGAAAACGGCCTCCTGTCGTCCGGCGCGCTTATAGGGGAAGAGGCCGCCGTGCACGCCACCGCCGCGGCGGCGGGGCTGAACCTGTCGGATTTTGAAATAATCAACTGCTCCGACCCGCAGAAAATGTGCGCGGGCGCGGTGTCGCTTATCACCTCCGGCAAGGCGGATTTCCTTATAAAGGGGCTGGTGGACACCAAATGCTATATGCAGGCGATTCTCTCCCGGGAGGCGGGGCTTGTGCCGGAAGGCGGGGTGCTAAACCACTTCGTGCTGTTTGAAACGCCGCGCTACAAAAAACCGTTCGCGGTGACAGATTCGGCCATATTCATCAGCCCGACGATAGAGCAGAAGATGCGCATAATAGACAATGCCGCGCAGGCGATGCGCCGGCTGGGTGTGGAGAGGCCGAAAGTGTCGCTTGTCTGCCCGGTGGAGAAGGTCAACCCCAAAATCAAAAGCACCACCGACGCCGCCGAGATAGTCCGCCGCGCAAACGCGGGCGGGATAAAAGACGCCGCAGTTGAAGGCCCCTATGACGTCTACATCACATTCTCGCGCAAGCTGGCAGAGGAAAAGGGAGTCGCCGGCGGCGAAGTCCCCGGCGATGTTGATATAGCGGTTTTTGACGACCTGGACGCCGCCAATGCCGTCTATAAAACCCTTTCGCTTTTCGGAGAGGGCGTCAGCGCCGCCGCGATAGTGGTGGGAGCCAAAGTGCCGGTGGTGCTGCCTTCGCGCACTGATTCGCCGTCAACCAAGCTAAACTCCATAGCCCTGGCCAGCTTCCTCAAAGAACACCGTTGATTACGGCGGGCCGGCAATCAGGCTATGTCTATGAGATGCCATTTGCGGCTGTAAAGCTCCAGCAGCCGGCGGCGGAAGGGGCGGTGCTGCGGAGATTGCAGTTCCGGGTCGCGGCGGAACAGTTCGCCCTTATCTTCCGCCGCCCAGGCCAGCACTTCCCTGTCTTCCACCAAATCTCCGGCGCGCAAATCCAGTTCGCCGTGCTGGCGGATGCCCATGAAATCGCCGGGGCCGCGCATCTCCATATCCTTTTCGCCGATTTTGAAACCGTCGTTCGTGGAGCATAGCGCGCCGATGCGCGCGCGCGCCTGCTCCCCCCCGCTTTCGCTTACAAGCACGCAGCGCGATTTGTCCACGCCCCTGCCGACCCGCCCGCGCAGCTGATGCAGGCTGGCGAGGCCGAATCTTTCCGCGTTCTGGATTATCATCACCGCCGCGTTTTTGACGTCTATGCCCACCTCTATGACGGGCGTGGCAGCCAGAATTTTAATCTCCCCCGCCGCGAATTTTTCCATTACGGAGGATTTATCCTTCGGCTTCATCCTGCCGTGCAGCATGGCGCAGGCAATGCCGGGGAAAATCTCTTTTGAAAGCCGCTCATATTGCGCGGAGACGGATTTGACGTCCTCGTCCCCGCTTTCCTCTATAAACGGATGCACGATATAAGCCTGCCGCCCCGCCGCGACTTCCCGGCGCGCTATCTCAAACGCCTCGCTTTCTGCGGCGGAGATTGTCTCCACCGGCTGGCGGCCCGGGGGCAATTCGTCTATGGTGGAAATATCCAGATCGCCGTAGAGCGCCAGCGCCAGCGTGCGCGGTATGGGCGTGGCCGTCATAACCAGCAGGTCCGCGCCTGAGGCTTTTTGGCGCAGCAGCGCGCGCTGGCGCACGCCGAAGCGGTGCTGCTCGTCAATCACCGCAAGGCGCAGGGCGGCGAAACGCACATCCTCCTCCAGCAGCGCGTGCGTGCCGATTACCAGATTTGTCTCGCCCTTTGATATGCGCTCCAGCGCGGCCTTGCGCGCGGCGGGCCTTGTAGACGAGGTGAGCAGCTCAAATTTCACCGGCAGATTCTGGAGGAAGCGGCGGAAAGTCAGAAAATGCTGGCCGGCCAGTATTTCGGTCGGCGCCATGAACGCGCCCTGATAGCCGTTTTCAACCGCCAGCATAAGCGCGCTTAAAGCGACCACCGTCTTGCCGGAGCCTACGTCGCCCTGCAGGAGCCGCGTCATTGGCCTGGGAGAGCGCAGGTCCGCGAAAATCTCGTTGATGACGCGCTTCTGCGCCGGGGTGAACTCAAAGCCCAGCTGCTGCCGGAAGGGGGTGAGCAGGCTGCGCTTTATCTGATAGGTGTGTTTTTTACCGGCGGCGCGGTTCTGGCGTTTTTTTATCTCCCACGCGGCGGAAAGCAGCAGGAATTCCTCGTAGACAATCCGTTTGCGCGCGGCGTCCAGCTCGCCCATCGTGCCGGGAAAATGCAGCCCGCGCAAAGCCTGTGTTGCCGAGAGGAGTTTCCGTTTCTCCGCCAGTTCCGGCGGGACAATATCCTCAATGCCGCCGCAGCATTTTTCAAGCGCGCGCCACACGGCCTCGCGCATGAATTTATTGGACAGCCCCGCCGTCAGCGGATACAGCGGGACCAGCCGCTCCACATGCGGGGCTGCGCCCTCGTCCCCGGCGAAATAGTATTCCTCAACAGCTACCGAGGTTCCCGCCGCGTTATTGGGCCTGCCGATTATCCAAAGCTCGCGCCCGCGCGCCATCTCGCGTTCCAGCGCGGAAAGCGGGTCATACTGCAACCCGGCGGTGCGCTTGAACCAGACGGCCTCAATCTCCGCCCCGCCGCAGGAGATGCCGGCCTTGAACAATCCGACCGGACCTTTGGTGAAAATCCGCCGGCACCACAGCACCGCCCCCCTGCACACCGCGCACGATTCCTGCCTGAAAATGGACAGCAGCGAGTTAGTGCGCCTGTCCTGCCAGTCGCGCGGGTAATAGCGCAGCAAATCCTCTACGGAGGCTATGCCCAGCTTCTCAAGCAGTTCCGCCCGTTTGGGGCCGACGCCTTTTATGTATTGGATAGAGTCTGACATGTGTAAAAGTGCCGGGAGTGGGACTTGAACCCACACGCTCGGTGAGAGCACTGGTTTTTGAGACCAGCCTGTCTGCCAGTTCCAGCATCCCGGCCAAAAGCGCAGACTTATTTTACAAAAATTATCGGGGCTGGCGGCTGCGCAAGAATTATCCAATGCAAGATGAGCCTGAAGGAATGCTCGTTTCCAACACAAGATGAGCCTGAACCGCGCTGAAATCGTCCGTTTGCGCTCCGTCGTTCGTAAACTAAGCCATGACGCTGGAAATGGA
>Ga0265297_10000791_pt1 | contig 87098 bp, 89 predicted proteins | sample Munlanlwell13791_FD_192502 | JGI IMG/M metagenome (GOLD analysis project Ga0265297, IMG submission 192502) | Leachate microbial communities from a municipal landfill in Southern Ontario, Canada - Leachate well 137-91 | ecosystem: Engineered > Solid waste > Landfill > Unclassified | place...
TAAAAATAGTCAGAAGCGGTTCAATAAGAGATGAGGCGATAAACTCGGCTGTAAAATCCAAGACCGTGCTTTTTGTCTGTACGGGAAACTCCTGCCGTTCGGTAATGGCCGAGGCGTACTTAAAAAAGCTCCTTGAAAAACAGAAAAGGACCGATGTTGAGGTGATCTCAGCCGGGATAATGATCCTCGCCGGCCTGGGCGCAAGCGTAGAGACCAGGGAGGTATTAAAAAAAGAAGGGATTGATGTCTCCGGCCATCTTTCGCAAAGAGTAACCAAGGAGATGGCGGACAGGTCGGATATTATACTGGTGATGGAATCGATGCATGAGAACAGGGTCCTGGAGCTTGCGCCGGAAGCAAAAAACAGGCTTTTTTTATTAAAGGAATTTGCTAAAATGGATGACAATAATTTAAATATCAGTGACCCCGCAGGAGGGTCGCTGGAGTTTTACGAGAATACTTTTTATACGATTAAGGATGCCGTAGAAAGGATAAGTAAAATCATATGAGCGCGCTATTGATTGCTTCGGACCACGCGGGGTTTGTGTTAAAGGAGAAATTAAGGAAGTATCTTGAACAGAAGGGGATTGAGGTAAAAGATTTAGGCACTTATTCCAAGGATCGCTGTGATTATCCTGAATACGCCGGAAAACTGGCGGAAAAGATTTCCACGGGTGAGTTTAAGATGGGCGTGCTTATTTGCAAAAGCGGTATAGGCAATTCTATCGTTGCCAATAGATTCCCCGGTGTGCGCGCCGCGCTTTGCCATAATCTTAAAATAGCTAAACTCAGCCGCCAGCATAACGATAGTAATGTTTTGGTCCTGGGCTCGGCATTCGTGAAAGCGGATTTAGCCAAGAAAATGGTGATCGCCTGGTTAAAGACAGATTTCTTAGGGGGAAGGCATTTAAGAAGGGTGAAATTAATTGATAAAAGGAGAACTGCCAAGTGAAACATTTAAAACAGATTGACCCGGAGGTTTACGCAGCGATTAAACAGGAGATGAAACGCCAGGATGAGAACCTGGAGCTGATTGCTTCAGAAAACTTTGCCTCTCTGGGGGTTTTAGAGGCGCAGGGTTCTGTATTGACCAATAAATACGCCGAGGGATATCCCGGAAGGCGCTGGTATGGCGGATGCGAATACGTTGATATCGTTGAAAGCCTGGCGATTGAGCGGGCAAAGACGATATTCGGCGCAGAGCATGTGAATGTCCAGCCGCATTCCGGTTCGCAGGCGAACATGGCGGTATATTTTGCGGCGCTAAAACCCGGGGATACGGTTTTGGCTATGGATTTAGCCGCCGGAGGCCATCTTACTCACGGCCATCCGCATAATTTCTCCGGCAGGTTTTTTAAGATGGTTGGTTATGGCGTGGATAAAAAGACCGAGGCCCTGGATTATGACGCTATACTTGAATTGGCTAAAATACATAAGCCAAGAATGATTTTGGCAGGGGCTTCAGCGTATCCGAGGACAATTGATTTTAAGAAATTCCGCCAGATCGCCGATAGCGTGGGGGCGTATCTGTTTGTGGATATGGCGCACATAGCGGGTTTGGTTGCCGCCGGCATACATCCGTCACCGGTGCCTTACGCGGAGTTTGTTACTTCTACTACGCATAAGACCTTACGCGGCCCGCGCGGAGGGTTTATTCTCTGTAAACAGGAGTTTGCCAAAAAAATTGACAGCCAGATATTTCCCGGAATCCAGGGCGGGCCGTTAATGCACGTGATTGCCGCTAAGGCTGTGGCATTTCACGAAGCGATGCAGCCGGAGTTTAAGCAATATCAGATCCAGTTAACTAAAAACTGCAGGGAGTTAGCCGTTGCTTTGGAAAAGAAAGGTTTTCGTATTGTCTCCGGAGGAACAGATACGCATCTGATGCTGGTGGATTTAAACGCTAAAGATGTTACCGGAGCTGACGCGTCAAAGATTTTAGGGGAGGTCAACATCACGGTAAATAAAAACCTTATTCCTTTTGACCAGAAGAGCCCGCTGGTTACCAGCGGTATCCGCCTTGGGACCGCGGCAGTAAGCACGCGCAAGATGAAAGAGGGGGAGATGAAAGATATCGCCCGTTTGATCAACGAGGCATTGGAAAATAAAACTGACATAGCTAAATTATCTAAAATCAAAGAGGAAACGATCGCTTTAGCCAGAAAGTTTCCGCTATACCCGGAGCTGTTAAAATAATATGAAAAAGAAAACTATTTTGCATCGGCGTCATTCCACCGTAAAAGATTCGGTGGATGTCCGCAAGAATTTTGTTAGCCGGCGGCCAAGCTGGGATGAATATTTTCTGGAGATGTCAGCCTTAGTTGCTAAAAGATCCACTTGCCTGCGCCGCAGCGTTGGCGCGGTCATAGTAAAAGAAAAAAGGATCCTGGCTACCGGCTATAATGGCGCACCAAGCGGATTAAAACATTGTGTTGAAATTGGCTGTATACGGCAGCAGTTAAAAATCCCTTCCGGAGAGCGGCATGAACTATGCCGCGCGCTTCATGCGGAACAGAATGCGCTTATCCAGGCCTGCCTGCACGGGATAAGCGTTAAGGGCGCCACTTTGTATGCTACCACTCAGCCCTGCGTTATCTGCGCCAAAATGCTGATTAACGCCGGGATAAAAGAGATTGTGATTGCCGGAGGTTATCCGGATAAGATGGCGCTGAGTTTTCTGAAGCAGGCAAAGATAAAAATAAGGAAGATATAATGAGGTGTCCGTTTTGCGGATATAAAGAAGACAAGGTAGTGGATTCCCGCGCCACAGCTGAAGAGTCGGCAGTCAGGCGCAGAAGGGAATGCTTTAAGTGCGGTAAGCGCTTCACTACTTATGAATATATTGAAGAGGTTTCGTTGTTAGTGATCAAGAAGGATGGCCGCAGGGAGGCTTTTGACCGTAAAAAGATTTTAGCCGGCATAATCCGCGCCTGCGAAAAGCGTCCGGTGAGCGTGGAAAAGATGGAGAACGTAGTTATTCAGGTTGAGCATGCCATCCAGAAAAAAAGCGACCGCGAGGTTTTATCCAGCAGGATAGGCGAGCTGGTTATGGAGAGGCTTAAAATAATTGATGATGTGGCTTATGTGCGTTTTGCCTCGGTGTACCGGCAGTTTAAGGATGTGGGGCAGTTTATGGTTGAGCTAAGGGATATTTTGGGTAAAGATAAAAAGAAAAAATAGCCGGTTAGCGGGTCCTGCCGAGCCTTGTTTTCGCCGCACACCGCGGCTCAAATCAAGCCTCGGCACCCGCTAACTATTTATCTTTCCCTCAAATAACATAAGGGAGTTGGTAATGGTAGAGATGGAGTTAAGCAAGATTGTTATTGATGAAAAGCGGCATGACCAGCTGATCGTCCTGAAAGAAAAAGGCGGTTCCAGGGTTCTGCCGATCGTCATCGGTTTAAATGAGGCCAGCGCGATAAAATTAAAGATCAGCGGTTTTAATCCTCCGCGGCCCTTGACCCATGATTTAATTTATATAATGCTCAAAGATTTAAACGCCAGCGTAGAGAAGATTATCATTGATAAGCTGGAGGAGACTACCTTTCATGCCAAGATTGTTATTAAGACCGCAAGCGCTGATTTAAAAATCATTGATGCCCGTCCATCGGATAGCGTGGCCCTGGCAGTGAGGTTTCATGCGCCGATATTTGTAGAAGAAGATATTGTTAAGCAGTTTGAGATGTTTGATAAAGAAAAGCAGTAAAAAACCCGCCCAAGGGCACGCGTTTATGCTAAAAGTCAGTGAAGCAGATAAGATTATTTTAAGGCCGGTTTATAATTTTGCCAAATCTAAAAAGGTGAGATTATACCTTGTAGGCGGAGCCTTGCGCGATTTAATTTTGAACCGCAAAAAAGATAACCCGGATTTTGATTTTTGCCTGAAGCGCGGGGCGATAAATTTTGGCCGTAAGTTGGCTAATGAGTTAAGGTGCGGATTTGTAGTCTTAGATGAAGAGCATGCCGCATGCCGGCTGGTAAAGAAGGCCGCGGGTAAGGTTTATACCTTTGATTTTACGGATTTCCGCGCCGCAACTTTAGAGCAGGATCTCCTGCACCGGGACTTCACCATAAACTCTATGGCTGTAAAGCTCGAAGATATCTTTAGCGGCAAAGATTTAAACGCCTTAATGGTTGACCCTTATTCCGGAAGAGTTGACCTTAAGCGGAAAATTATCCGGGTTACAGGTAAGAATTCTTTTAAAGAAGACCCATTAAGGATTTTACGCGCCTTTAGTTTCAGCTGCATGCTCGCCTTTAGCCTGGATAAAGAAACTCTGCTCCTGGCAAAAAAAGAAAAACATTTAATCAGCCAGATTTCAAACGAGCGCATCCGCGAAGAGCTGTTTAAGATCTTTGACAGCCGCGCAGCATATACTTCTTTAGCCGCTTTGGATAAGCTAAAGATTTTAGAGGTTATTTTCCCCGAGATAAAACCCATGCGCGGCATAGGCCAGGGCCCGTATCATCATTTAGATGTCTGGCAGCATACCTTAGAAACATTAAATCAATTTGAATTATTGTTACAGGCGCTTAAGCCGGACATTGAGGTAAGCGGCTATCTTAGCCAGGAGCTTTCCAGTCTGCGCAAAAGATCCAGCCTTTTGAAACTCGCTTGTATCCTGCATGACGTAGGAAAACCAAAAGCCCTGCGCAGGGAAAAAGGAAAAATTATCTTTCATGGCCATGAAAGGATAGGCCTGGGCCTGGCGCGTTTAATTTGCCGCAGGCTAAAATTAGCCAATGATGAAACCCGCTCTCTGGAGCGGATTGTGCTCTGGCATTTAAGGCCGGGGTATCTGGCGGATAACGGACATCCTACTGAACGGGCAATCTTTCGTTATTTTCGTGATACCGGTAGTGATGCCTTGGCAGTGCTTTTATTGTCCCTTGCTGATCAGCGCGCTACTAAGGGGCCGCTGACAACAGCGCTTTCACGGGTAAGGCATGAGAAAACAGTCAAGGCTTTAATCCGCAGGCTTTTAAATCAGAATAAGGAAAAGAAACCCGCGCCATTTTTAAACGGTAATGATGTAATGCGCAAGTTTAAGCTTGCCCCCGGCCCACTGATTGGAAAGGTGCTTTTAGGCCTGGAGGAGGCACAGGCCATTGGCAAGGTTAAAAACAAAAAAGAGGCCTTTAAATTAGCGGCAGCCATAATTAAGCGAAAGAAATGAAGAAGTTTTTAATCATCGCGGCGTTTTTGGTTTTAATAATCTTCTGCGCTCTGTTATATTTGAATAAGTTTTTCCTGCCCCGGAAAATAAAATCCATAATTGTCTCATCCTTAACCCAGCAAACCCGTAAGAATGTCAGTCTGGGGTCCTTAGAGTTCAGTATATTTAAAGGTTTGGTTTTACGCGACCTGGTTATTGCCGAGGGAGAGAATGTAATTTTGAGCACCAGGGAGGCAAGTTGCGCGGTTTTTATCTGGCCTATCCTAAAGAAGCAGGTTATTATTCCCAGTATAAATTTGAAAGGGCCGTATATTTTCTTAGAACGCTTAAAGGACGGCTCATTTAACCTTCAGGAAATCTTTGCCTCCCGGCCCGTAGTGCTAAAGGCACCTGATTCTAAGGAATCCAAATCAAAAAAATCCGAGTTCAACGTATCGGTTTATAAAATAAATATTTATTCCGGAAGCATTGTTTTCCAGGATGATACCCTGGCCGTGCAATTTAAAAAAGAGCTGAAGAATATCCAGCTTAGCTTAGGGCTGGCGCTGCCGGCAAGTGTTAAGTTTAATTTTAAAGGTGAATTGCCCAATAACCCGCCTACCTTTATCTATTGCTGGGGAGAATACAGGATATTGAAACAGGAGTTGGCTGCTAATTTATCGGTGAATAATTTATTGCCTCGGGATTTTGAGCTCTATTACAGCAGTTTCGGGATTAATCTGCTTTCAGGCTCAGCTGACGGCAAGGTAAAGTTGAGCCTTAAGGATAAGCTTCTATATATTGAAGGGGGCCTCAAGGCTAGCAAACTGATTTTGGCCAAGAATAAGGTTAAGGCCGGCCTGAATTTGGCCCTGGAAAGCAAAGTTAATTATAACCTGCAGTCAAAAAAACTTTCTTTTGACGGATATTGCGATATCCAGAATGCCGATATATCCGGTTTGGATTTCTTTGGGGAACTGAAAAACTTTTATGGCAAGGTTGCTTTTAATGAGCGTTCATTGGTGGCGCAGGGGCTGAAGGCGGAGATTTTAGGCATGCCGTTTGAGGTTAATCTGGGAATCAAGGATTTTAATACCCTGGCCTTAAATATCAATACCAGTTTAAGTTTAAGCTTTCTGCCGGCTATCGCAAAGGAGAAGTTTAATTTCACGCAAGTAAGTTCGGCGCTTGGCAAAGCGGATTTATTTGTTAAACTGCATCCTGATGGAAAAGGCGGTTGGGTACTGCAGGGTAAGGCGGTTATCGCGGGGGCGGGTTTTAAATTAGCCAAACAGGATACTTCGGTAGAGAATATTTCCGCAACCCTTGAATTCAGCCAGCAGGGTTTTAGCTGGTCAGAGGCGAAATTTAAATACCGGGATGTGGATTATAAGAGCAGCGGTGATTTATCTGATTTTTCCGCGCCCGATATAAAACTGCAATTATTTTCCCGTGATTTGTCTTTGTCTAGCGCCTTTAAGATCACGGATAAGTTGATTAAAATTACCCAGGCCAAGGGCAAGTACCTTGATTCGCAGTTTTTAATCAGCGGGGATATAGATAATTCCGAACCTGCCAGGCCGCAGATAGATGCAAGCGGAAAACTCAACCTGGAGCTGGGGGATTTAAACAAGATACTGGATAAAAAGTACCCCGCCATAAAAAATATGCAGCCAAAGGGGCAGTTGGAAACGCAATTTACTTTGAGCGGCCCGATTTATGATTTTAAGAATTGCATGATCCAGGCAAGAAACTCCGGCAGTAACCTTTCTTTATATGGATTAAACGCCCGGGATTTTCAGCTTGATTACCTGCAAGAACAAAAAATAGCCAGGATAGTTTCCATGCGTTTTGCTTTTTATGATGGGTTAATTAACGGGAGTGGTTCACTTAATCTTGGCAGCGTTAACTTGCCGTATCATTTAGAGTTGCAGGCGGAGGGTGTTAAGCTGGAGAAACTTAAACTGGATACAGCTTCTAAAAGCAAAAATATCTCCGGGATATTCCAAGGGGAAGCCAAGCTCAATGGTTTTTCCGGAGACCTAAGCAGGCTAAGCGGAGCAGGTAGTTTCTCGGTTAAAGAGGGAAGGCTCTGGGAATTGAATTTACTCCGGGGAATGGGCAAGCTGCTGTTTGCCAAGGACCTGGGCAGTATTGAGCTTTCAGAATGCGCCTGCGCTTTCCTGGTAAGAGAGAATTACGCTTATACGGATAATTTGCAATTAAAGGGTAATATCGCCGAGCTTTCAGGCCCGTTAAAAATTGGTTTTAACGGTTCACTGGAGGCCGCTTTAGAAGTTAACATCTTAAGCGAGATGGTCCCCTTAAGCGGCACATTAAAAGATTTTACTACTGCGATTATGGGCAGGGTAGGTAAATTCGGTATAATTAAATTAAGCGGTACGCTCCATGAGCCAAAATATGGTTTTAAGCCGGCGGTAACTAATATTATCAAAGGGCTTACGGATGTGTTTTTTGGCAAAAATCCCAAAAACTAAAGAGGTATTTGGTGCGCATAAAGAAGTTTAAGTTAGCATTGTTTACCCTGCTTATCATTTTATTCAGCCAGATTTATTGTTTGGCCGCGGATACAGCGGAGACCGTCACTGTTCCGGCAGGCCCCGAATATCGCCAGGAGCTTGGGCATGTTGTAGCGATAAAACAAGATGATTCTCCCTGGGAGCTGGATAGCTATGTGCGTTATATGCCTTCCCGGGGTGCCCATGCGCAATCAGGCAAGGTAGCAGTTACGGATTCAGCTTCCGAGCTTAGCTATGATATGAAAGTATTTGGGGAATTACCGGTTGAGCTGGCTATTGGTTCCAGGTATATAGGGATAAACAATACAACCAGCCTAACACTCCCGGCGAAATTAACCCAAATATCATTCGGCGCGGAGACTACCTTCCCATTCTTTTTTGATAAAACTTATTTTACCGTGGGCCTGGCGCCTTCATTTTACTCCGATAATTGGAGTATCAACTCTTCGTCTTTCCGTATTCCGCAGCGCTATTTCCTCATTTATCAAGCAAATCAAAAATTGGTCTTTATCTGCGGGGTGGGGGTCTTCCCGGATTTTGATGATGTGGTTGAGCCGATTTTAGGTTTTATCTACCAACCTAATGACAGGCTTACCTTTAATATTACGCCTAGCAAGCCGGAGATTACTTATGATTTAAATGATAAACTGACCCTGCTTCTTGAGGCGGATATGTCGAGCAATGAATTTGAGGTGGACAAAGATAATCTTAAAAATGTGGTACTTGAATATAATGAAATGCATTTAGGAACAGGGGTTAAGTACCAGGTTAATAAAAATATCCAAAGCTCAGTTTCTGGCGGCTATATATTTAACCGTTCGATTAAATATAGGGATGATGATTTAGGCAAGCTAAGCATTAAAGACGGTTTATATACTGAATTCCGCGTAGATATATCTATATGAGTTCAGAGAAGGTATTAAAAACCATAAAATTAATCAAAGGGCAGGTCAAGAATTATATAGTCCCCTCGGTTACCCAGATTTCCGCCAGGCGCGATGCTTATCAGGTTTTAATCTCCTGCATACTTTCCCTGCGCACAAAAGATAAGACTACAATCCAGGCCAGCCAGAGATTATTTAAGGTTGCGGATAATCCCGCAAATATGCTAAAATTAACCGTTGGTAAGATCCAGAAATTAATTTATCCGGTGGGTTTTTACCGCAATAAAAGCAGGGCTATCCTGGAGATAAGCAGAAAATTATTAAAAGATTATTCCGGGAAAGTACCGCCTCTCCTGGATGCGCTCTTAGGTTTAAAGGGTGTGGGCAGGAAAACAGCCAACCTGGTTTTAGGTTTAGGTTTTGCTGTCCCTGCGATCTGCGTGGATACGCATGTGCACAGGATTTCAAACCGGCTGGGCTGGGTAAAGACAAATAGCCCGGAGGAAACAGAGCTTGCCCTGCGGAGTATTATTCCCAGGAGTAAATGGATTGAGCTTAATACTATCCTGGTAACCTTTGGCCAGAATTTATGTTTTCCGGTTTCGCCGTTTTGCAGCAAATGCAAGGTTTATGGGCTTTGTAAAAGGAGAGGCGTAGTTAAATCGCGTTAGACAAATAAGGAGATAAGATGCCTTTTAATAAGATAATTCTTAACGAAAAAGATATCCCTAAGCAATGGTACAATTTAGCCGCGGATTTGCCCGGGCCGTTGCATGCGCCTTTAGGCCCGGATGGACAGGCGCTTAAGCCCGCGATGCTGGCGAAGGTTTTTCCGATGAATATAATCGAGCAGGAGATTTCAACCAAGCGCTGGATTGATATTCCGGAGGAGGTATTGGAAATCCTTTCTTTATGGAGGCCTGCTCCGCTGCGCCGCGCCCTGGCGTTGGAGAAATACTTAAAAACCCCGGCGCGCATTTATTATAAGGATGAAAGTGTCAGCCCTGCGGGAAGCCATAAGCCGAATACTGCCGTGGCTCAGGCCTGGTATAATAAGAAATTCGGGATCAAACGGTTAACTACGGAGACTGGAGCGGGCCAGTGGGGAAGCGCTATTGCCTTTGCCTGTAATTTAATCGGCCTGGAATGTAAGGTTTATATGGTGCGTATCAGCTTTGACCAGAAACCTATGCGTAAGACGATGATGCGGGTCTGGGGCGCAGAGTGCGTTGCCAGCCCAAGCCATGATACGGCTGCCGGCCGGGAAATCTTAAGAAAGATGCCGCATACCCCGGGCAGCCTCGGGATTGCGATCAGCGAGGCGGTTGAAGACGCGCTTTCCGATAAAAGCGGAAACACGCGTTATTCCCTGGGCAGTGTTTTAAACCATGTTTTATTGCACCAGACGATTATCGGTTTGGAGGCCAAAAAACAATTGAAAATAGCCGGCGAGAAAAAGCCGGATGTGGTTATTGGTTGTGTAGGCGGGGGAAGTAATTTTGCCGGCATCGCCTTTCCTTTTGTCCGCGATAAGATTCACGGAGAGAAGATTGAGATCATTCCGGTTGAGCCTACGGCCTGCCCGACTTTGACCAAGGGGCCGTTTACTTATGATTTTGGGGATACTGCCGGGCTTACGCCGTTATTAGCCATGTATACTTTGGGGCATGGTTTTGTGCCTGAGCCGATTCATGCCGGAGGCCTGCGTTACCATGGTATGGCGCCTTTAGTCAGCCAGGCGGCAGTAAAGGGCCTGATTAATCCGCGTTCATATGATCAGGTCAAATGTTATGAGTCGGCGATGATCTGGGGAAAAACCGAAGGGGCGATCTGCGCTCCTGAAACCAGCCATGCCATTGCCTGCGTTATTGATGAGGCCAAGAAAGCTAAAAAAGAAGGAAAGCAAAAAGTAATCCTGTTTTGTTATAGCGGGCACGGCCTGATGGATTTAGCCGGGTATGAGAAGTTTTTATCCGGCAAACTTACAAAATACGCCCTGCCTGGAAATAAACTACGCAAGTCTTTGGAATCAATCAAGGGGTTACCTAAAATCAAATGCCAGGAATCCATTTAATCAGTAAATACGCTTTTATTGCCGCCGGGATATCTTTTTTAATTTTATCCAGCTTTAAATCTCCGGCCGCAGCGGATACTCTTTATTTAAAAAACGGCCGCAGCATTGAAGGGTTGATTAAGAAAGAGAGCGCGGATGAAGTTGACCTGGAGATTGGTTTTGGCTCAATGAAATTTTCCAAAAAGCAGATTGAGCGCATAGTCAGGTCTTCTCCTGAGGAGGTTGAGTTTATCAGGCAGGAATGGGCTGGTGAGAAAATAAAGGTTGAGGAGAGGGCAAAAGAAGCGGAGTTAAGAAGGGAGCATGAGCCAAAGCAGGTAAGTATGGATAAAAAAAGCGGGCATGTAAAGGTGTTAACTACGTTGAACAATACAGTTAAGGCCAATCTTATTCTGGATACCGGCGCCTCTTTAATGATATTGTCAAATAAAATAGCCGCTGATTTGGGCATAGATGTTAATGATAAGAGTGGTATTCCGGTAGAATTGGTAATGGCGGATGGCCGCAAGACCCAGGCGAAGATGATAATTTTAGAGAGTGTTAGTGTCCAGGATTCTGAAGTTAAGAATATTGAGGCGGCGGTATTACCCGAAAAGGATAGCGCGGCTGTCCCCGAAGATGGATTATTGGGCATGTCTTTCCTGAAGAAATTTAATTTTAAGATTGACCAGAAAAACGATAAACTAATATTGGAGAAATTATAAATGAAAACTTACACGGGCTATCTTTATTTAAATACCGAAAGAAAGCAGGAGTTTATCAATATCACGGACCAGGTAGAAGAGGCCTTGCGCAAAAGCGGGGTCAATGAGGGGTTATGCCTGGTTAATACTATGCATATCACCGCCAGCGTATTCATTAATGATGATGAAAGCGGCCTGCATAAAGATTTTTCCATCTGGCTTGAAAAGCTGGCGCCCTTTGGCAAAGACAAATATCAGCATAACCTTACCGGTGAAGATAATGGCGACGCGCATTTGAAACGCACGATCATGGGCAGAGAGGTGGTTGTAGCGGTTACTAACGGCAAACTGGATTTTGGCCCCTGGGAGCAGATTTTTTACGGCGAGTTTGACGGCCAGCGTAAGAAACGAGTATTAATAAAGATAATAGGCGAATAACTGGCGGGTCCTGCCGATGCCTGTCCTTTGTCGGCAATTGCCTCCAAAGGATCAGTCATCGTCACCCGCCAATAAATATTATCTTCATTAACACAAGGAGTAGAATGAAAATCAAGAATACGGAAATTAAAGTTGTGTTGGGGGATATTACGGAGGTGAGGGCGGATGCGATTGTGAATGCCGCCAATAATAAACTTTTGATGGGTGGCGGCGTTGCCGGGGTGATCAAGAGAAAAGGCGGCAAGGTTATTGAAGAGGAGGCGTTAAAAAAAGCTCCGATAGAGATTGGAGGGGCGGTGGCGACTTCGGCCGGAGAGCTGGCCGCAAAATATGTAATTCACGCCGCGACTATGGGCATGAATTTTAAAACAGATGAAGTAATAATTCGCAATGCCAGTAAAAATTCCCTGAAATTGGCTTTAGAGTTAAAAATCAGCTCTATTGTTTTTCCGGCTTTAGGCTGCGGCACAGGAGGTTTTCCGCTTTTAGCCTCGGCTAAGATTATGGCGCAGGAGGTATTGAAACACCTGCGCGAACAAGACTCTTCTTTAAAAGAAATTATCTTCTGTTTGTATGATCAGGAGGCTTTTACGGTTTTTAATAAGGGGGTGTTGGGGTATTTAGAGTATGTGACTACAAAATTAGCTTCGGGCCCATTTGTTACGGTAGACGCGATTATTGAATTGCCCGAAGGGATTGTAATTATCCAACGCAGTAACCCGCCTTTTGGCTGGGCATTGCCGGGAGGATTTGTTGATTACGGGGAGAGCCTGGAGGATGCGGTAAAGAGAGAGGCAAAAGAAGAGACAAATTTGGATTTAACCGAGATAAGGCAGTTTTATACTTATTCAAGCCCGCAGCGCGATCCAAGATTTCATACTATCGGCACGGTTTTTATCGCCAAGGCAAAGGGCAGGCCCAGGGCAGGAGATGACGCCGCGGGTTTAAAAATTATCAAACGTAGCGAGGTAGAAAAACTGGATTTTGCTTTTGACCACAAAAAAATCCTCCAAGACTACCTTAATTTAAAATAGGGACGGTTCTCAACTCAAAGCAGAAGTGTCCCCTAAAAAGGGACAGTTTTCCTTTGTTTTGAGAACCGTCCCTACAGATTAGCCTTCGCGGAGTTGTTTTTCGGCGTCAACAATATCACGGTTTATTACGCGGATAGTTTCTTTTATCTTATCTTTAAGCAGGTAAGAGGCAATCGGCGCCTGCGAAATCTCCCTTAAAACCTGAACGCTCATCCTGAAATAACGCACTACCTCGCCTTCATCGCAATCAGTCATCTGCAGGGTTTTATCAAAGTTTGTCCCGCGCAGCCAGGCCTCCATACTTGAGCATAAATGAAAATAGGGCAGTTTACTAAAGGGGTGGATCTTATAGCGGCGTTCTTTATCTTTGATCCTATCATAGGTTTCTTCACAGATGTGTTTGAGGGCGCGGCTGGATTTAGAAATACTTGAGGGCATGCGCTGATTTTTGCGCGGCTCAAATACAGTCGCAGCAGCAACCACTCCTAATTCAAATTCATCCAACTGCTCAAGTGTGTTTTGGTCATATAGTTCTGCCAGGACTAATTCATAGCCATAAACAGTCTTAGCAAACTTGCCTTTTTCCGTCAATTTTCCCTCGTGGATGTAGTTTAATTCTTTTAGCAGCCTGAGTTTTGCGTCCAGCAGGTTTAAGGCCTGCTTCTGTTCATTTTTATTCGATTGGTAGTAATGCAGGGAGAGGGGGTAGATTTTAAACAAATCCTCCTGGTATTTTTCATAAAGGTTTAAGATGGTGGCGTAAGATGTATTCAGCTGGCTTTTGACTTCTTCGGGTTTGCCGAAGATTATCCGGTTAACCTCTTCAAAGTTTATTCTTTGCGGGTTAACCCGTGTATAAACAAACCCTTCTTTATCTATGCCGCGCCTTCCGGCCCGGCCGGCCATCTGATAAAAATCGCGCGTTTTTAAATTACGCACGTAAGTTCCGTAAAATTTGCGCAGGCCGTCAAACATTACCGAGCGGCTGGGCATATTAATCCCCAAGGCGAAGGTTTCGGTGGTAAAAATAACCTTAAGCAGGCGGCTGGTAAAGAGCCGTTCAATTACCTCTTTTAATGTGGGCAGCATTCCGGCGTGATGATAGGCAATGCCGCGCTGTACCAGGGGATAAAGGATTTGCGCTGATTGCTCGTGTTTTAAATTAAAGCGTACCAGTAGATCTTCATACATCTGGGTGATCGCGCGGCTTTCTTTGGCGTCCAGGAATTTGAAACCGTAGAGGTCCTGGGCTAATTCCTCGGCGCGTTTGCGGCTGAAGACAAAATATATCGCCGGCAAGCCATCGTTTTCACGCAGGTAATCAATCAGTGAATTCAGCCTGTTGGGTTTACTCGAGCGCAGGCGTTTAAGCCGTTCAATTTTATCCACTACTTCATTCTGGCATTGAAAGAGAAAATGCAGCGGCACCGGCCGGTTTTCTTCAATCACTACTTTAATAGGTTTATTATGGATAGACTCAATCCAGCTGGCGAATTGTTTAATATTAGGGATAGTCGCGGATAATCCCAATAGGTTCATATGTTTGGGCAGGAAAATCAATGATTCTTCCCAGACTGTGCCGCGTTCAGGATTATCAATGTAATGGATTTCATCAAAGATAATCCAGGAATATTTATTCAAGGATTCGGGCTCATCCAGAAGTTTATTACGGAAGATCTCAGTAGTCATAATTAAGACGGGGGCCTGAGGGTTAATAGAAACGTCCCCGGTAAGAATCCCGATATTATCCTGGAATTGGCCTTGAAAGTCGCGGAACTTCTGGTTAGAGAGGGCTTTAATGGGGGCGGTGTAGATTACGCCTTTTGAACATTTTTCAGTCGCAATGCAGGAGGAGATAATATGTTCGGCAATAACGGTTTTGCCTGCGCCGGTGGGCGCAGAGACGATCACCGAGTGGCCGTTATTGATGTGGTCAATGGCTTCCTGCTGGAAACGGTCGTAAATCATTATTTCTATTATAAGCTAAAAAACCGCAACCGCAATATAATAATCTCGATTATTCGCTTTTCGTCTCTTGCTTCGGCACGAAGATTTTCGCCGTGTGCTACGGTTTACGTCTCGTTTCGGCAGCGCAGGTTCCTTACGTATTAATGTATTGCCTCCACTCGCCGTAATTCCTTGCACACTTTTGCCGAAAATTTTCTATTGCACGCTCCACAACATCCCGAAGGCAAAATATCTATTCCCTTGGAAGTTTATATTTTTATCTAAAATATATAGCGGGTGCCGAGACTTGGTTCGAGCAGCATCTCAAAAATTGAGCGGGCACGGTTGCCCTGCTATAAACATCAGGCAGAGCGAAATTTTTGCCGAAGCGCTGCTCGCCTCGCTGGGGCGAGCAGGCGGTGCTGCGAGAACAAGGCTCGGCAAACCCGCGCAAAATGATTGATTTATAGAATATTAATAATATAATAAAAACATGGGATATGAGGCGGCGTTCAATAAGGCCTGGGAGGATTTGCTTCATCTTAACCCTAATCCTGCCAATAATTTATTGGTTAGATTCATGGCGGATGAATATAGCGTAGATATACGGGAAAGAAAAGTGTTTTCTTCTTCCTGCAATGCCCCGGCAAAGGATTTTACCAGTATTCTGCTTTTGCATTATTTGGCAAAGCAATTAAAAGGATTGCCTGCGCCAAGCGGACAGTGGCTTACCTTCAGGGAATTTTCCGGGGTTGAAGGTTATTATGAGGCGTTTCACAGGCGCTGTATTGAGCCGATAATCCGTAAATATGGCAAGAATCCGGATGCCTTAAAAGATATTCCCGTAAGGCTGCCGGCAAGGCTGTCGGACGGGGCGGATATCAGCCTGGTTATCGAGGCTTTTGCGGATGTCCCGGTGCTGGTCAAATTATGGAAGCAGGACGCGGAGTTTGGGCCTGAGGCAAATATGTATTTTGACTCAAGCATAAAGAATATTTTCTGTACCGAGGATATCGTAGTATTGGCTCAGATGATTGCTTCTCAGCTATGAGAAAAACTAAACCCCGGAAGAAAACAATAATTTTTTCCCTGGCGCTGGGGTTATTAGCCTTAACAGGATATTTTTTTAGCGGTAATTCAGGGCAGCGTTTGCCCCTTGTTAGCGATAATTATGATTATAGCAATATACTGGTAACAAGGGTGGTTGATGGGGATACCTTAAAACTGGAAAACGGCCAGTACCTGCGTTTATTGGGGATTGATACCCCGGAGATGCATGAATCCGATAAGCTTCATCGTGATGCCCAGCGTTCCGGGCAGGGTATTGAGGCAATTAAGCGCTTGGGCAGGCAGTCTTATGAATTTACCAGGCAGATGGTTGAGGGAAAACGCGTAAGGTTAGAGTTTGATACCGAAAGGCATGATAAATATGACCGTTTGCTCGCCTATGTTTTTTTAGATGATGGGACATTCCTCAACGGCCGGATTGTGGAGGAGGGCTACGCCTCGATTACGCATTATAAACTGAATGTAAAATACGCGGATTTATTTTTGAAACTATACCAGCAGGCGCGCGAAAATAAACGCGGGCTCTGGAGGTAACAGGAGGATGATATGTTAAGATATTTAACCGCAGGTGAATCACACGGCAAGGCGATCACGGCTATTCTGGAGGGTTTTCCCGCCGGACTTAAAGTGGATACAGGCAGGATAAACAAAGAGTTAAAGCGCAGGCAGTCGGGTTTTGGCAGGGGTAAGCGCATGAAGATAGAAAAAGACCGTGTTGAAATAACCTCTGGCTTGAAGAATAACTTTACTCTCGGCAGCCCGATTACCCTGTTAGTAAAGAATAAAGATGCCAGTATTGAGAAGCTGCATAAGGTTTTGGCTGCACGGCCAGGCCACGCTGACTTAGCCGGTTTATTGAAATATGGTTTTACGGATATAAGAGAAGTGTTGGAACGCGCCTCGGCGCGCAGCACAGCGGCTACCGTTGCTTTAGGCGCCCTATGCAAGGAGCTCTTAGGTGAATTCGGCATAACTATTGCCAGCAGGGTTTTGTCGGTAGGAGGTGAGTCTACTGTTAAGGAGATAACCGCGAAGATAACGCAGGCAATTAAAAATAAGGATACGATAGGAGGAGTTTTTGAGGTAGTTGTCAAAAAGCTCCCCGTAGGCCTGGGCAGTTATGTACAGGCTGACCGCAGGCTGGACAGCCGCCTGGCCGCCGCGATAATATCGATTCCGGGAATTAAGTCTTTTGAGGTGGGCCTGGGCTTAGGGTATGCGGTTAGTTTCGGTTCGGAGGTGCACGATGAGATTTATTATAGTAAGGATAAAGGATATTGCCGCAGGACTAATAATGCCGGCGGAATCGAAGGCGGAGTGTCTAACGGCCAGGAGATTGTTTTGCGCGCCTGCATGAAACCGATCGCCACGCTGATGAATCCGTTGGATTCGGTGAATATCCGCACCAAGAAATCCGCCAAGGCCTCGACTGAGCGTTCGGATGTGTGCGTGGTGGAATCCGCCGGCGTAGTGGCTGAGTCTGCCTGCGCGCTTGTTTTAGCTGAGGCGTTTCTTGAAAAATTCGGCTCGGATTCCTTAAGCGATATCAAGAAAGCTTACGCTAATTACAAACATAGAATAACGCATGGCTAATTTTAGGTACTATCATGTAGAGATTAAAAAATCCCCAAATACCAGGGATGTGGTGGTAACGGGAGAGATTATCAATGATACCGAGAAGTCTTTTTCTACCGTGGGAGTGCGTATTATACTCTACATGAATAATGTGTCAGTAGCCAACTTTGTATTTACTATCAATGGCCTCTCTCCCCGGGCTTCCAAAGTTTTTGAGAAGACAGTTGAAGAATTGGATTATATGCAGATAGGCAAGAATATTAACCGTTACGATATTTATACTGAGACCGCATTTTGATTGAATAAGATATACAGTTAGATAATTGTGCCTCTTTCGTCTATTGCCGCAGAAAGGGGTGATTAAGATGGAGAATGCAATAAGCGTCAGCCGTGTCTGTAAGTTAGACAGCGATTCAAAGCTTAAAGCTTTTGTTGATGTTTCAATCTCGGGGATTGTGGTCAAGGGCTTTAGCGTAGTAAACGGAAGCAAGGGGCTATTTGTGAGTATGCCGCGCCACCAGGGCAAAGACGGTAAATGGTATAACACAGTTTACCCCGCTACCAAAGAATTAAAACAGCAGTTAAGCGAAGCGGTGCTTGAAGCGTACAATAGTTAACTAACTAAGGGACGGTTCTTAAACCAAAGGAAAAGTGTCCCTCTATGGGGGACAGTTCTGCTTTGAGTTCCAGAACCGTCCCTACTACAAAGATGAATATTTATTTAGTAGGATTCATGGGTACTGGAAAAACCTCTGTCGGCCGCCTATTGGGCAAAGAGAGGGGCTGGAATTTTGTCGATTTGGATGAGCTGATTGAATTAAAAGAGCAGCGAAGGATTGTGGATATATTTGCTAAAGACGGTGAGCCTTATTTTCGTAAAGTAGAGAAAAAGATTTTAAATCAGGTATCTACCCAGAAGCAATTCGTGGTTGCCTGCGGAGGAGGGGTAGTTTTGGATAAAGCTAACGTCAGGCTGATGAAGAAAACCGGAATAATAATTTGCCTGAGCGCTACCCCGGAAGAAATACTACGCAGGGTTTCTTCTAATAACGCACGTCCGCTTCTAAATGTGGGTAAGCCGAAGAAACGCATAGAGCTTTTATTAAAAATGCGCGCGCCTTATTATATGCAGGCCGATAAGATAATTGATACGTCGGGTTTATCGGTTAAGCAGGTGGTTAAGAAAATATCTAAAATACTTGCCGGCAGGAAATGAATAATTTCGAGGCCCTGGTAAGCTTAAACCTTATACCGCAGATAGGCAGTGTGCGTTTAGGAGAACTGCTTAAGTATTTTGGCGAGCCGCAAAATATATTTAAAGCCAGCCGCAAGAGCCTGGAGGCGCTTCTCGGCTGCCGGATCAGCGAAAACATTGTTTCTTTTGATACCAGGAATTTAGATAATGATCTGGCCCAGGCCAAAAAAGCTGGCCTTGAGATTATCACGCTCTTTGATGAAATCTATCCATGGAACTTAAAGCAGATTCCCGGCGCCCCGATTGTGCTTTATGTCTCGGGTAAAATAACCGAGGATGATAATTTAAGTTTGGGTATTGTCGGTTCCCGCCGGGCCTCATTTTACGGTTTAAGCAGCGCGGAGAAATTCGCGGCGGAGCTGGCTTTAAATAACCTGACCATTGTCTCGGGTATGGCCCGGGGAGTGGATACCTACGCCCATCGCGGAGCGTTAAAGGCATCCGGCCGCACGATCGCGGTAATGGGCAGCGGATTTAACCATATTTATCCTCCCGAGAACCGGGGCCTGGCCGCTCAAATAGCTGAAAGCGGGGCGGTAATTTCCGAATTTCCCATGGACACAAAACCATTGGCGCAGAATTTTCCCCGGCGCAACCGCCTGATTAGCGGTTTGAGTTTAGGGGTACTGGTTACCGAAGCAGCCAGAAACAGCGGCGCCTTGATTACCGTTGATTTTGCTTTGGAGCAGGGCAGGGAGGTTTTCGCTTTGCCGGGCAGGATTGACAGCTGCGGTTCCATGGGGACTAATGGGCTGCTTAAACAAGGCGCGAAGCTGGTTACCTGCAGCGAAGATATACTTGAAGAATTAAATTTAAATATCTCCCGCAAGGTTGATCAAGTTGATCCGGGAAGGCAAGAGAATATTTTTTGCACAAAAGAAGAGGGTATGCTTTATAATTGCATAAGCCGCCAGGCTCTGGCAATTGATGATTTAGTGGAAAAGACATCTTTACCCAGCAGCCTGATTTCAGGCCTGATTTTAAAATTACAATTTAAGAAATTAATCAGGGAATTGCCGGGCAAACAGTTTATAAGGAGTTAAATGAGTAAAAATCTGGTTATTGTTGAGTCGCCTACCAAGGCTAAAACCATAGGTAAAATATTAGGGGAGGATTACACGGTACTTTCTTCCATGGGCCATATTATCGATCTGCCTCAGAAAGAGCTGGGGGTCGATATCGATAATAAATTTAAACCGGAGTATATGGTTATCCCGGCGAGGAAGAAATTATTGGCCCAAATGAGAAAAGAGGCCAAGGGAAAAGAAAAAATATATGTGGCTACCGACCCTGACCGCGAGGGGGAGGCAATCGGCTGGCAGATAAAAGAAAAGGTTTTTAAGGGCAAGGATGTTTTGCGGGTAAGCTTCCATGAGATTACCCCGCATGCGGTAGGCGAGGCATTTAAGGCCGCCCGTGAGTTTGATGCCAATATGATTGAGGCCCAGGTCGGCCGCAGGGTGCTCGACCGTATTGTGGGATATTTCTTGAGCCCTTTGCTTTGGAAGAAGCTTGCCCGCGGCTTAAGCGCCGGCCGCGTGCAATCCGTAGCCTTAAGGTTGATTGTGGAAAGGGAGCGGCAGATCCAGGCATTTTGCGCCAGTGAGTATTGGGAGATTGCCGCGGAATTATTTAAGCCCAAAGTTTCGGGAGAGAGTAATTTTTGCGCTAAGCTTGAGAAAATTGAAAACAGGAAAGCGGAGATCAAGGGCCAGAAGGATGCGCAGGATATTGTAAACGAGTTAAAAGATAAAGAGTTTAAGGTTGTTGAGATTAAGCAGACAGAAAAAAAGCGCTATGCCCCGGCGCCGTTTATCACCAGTACGATGCAGCAGGAGGCGTTTAATAAACTGAGGTTCAATGCCTCAAAGACCATGATTGTGGCGCAGCAGCTTTATGAAGGGATTGATATCGGCGGGGATAATCCGTTAGGTTTAATTACATATATGCGTACGGATTCACCGAATACCGCTCCCGAAGCTATTATAGAGGTGCGTGAGCATATCGGCAGGATTTTTGGAAAGGATTTTCTTCCCGAGAATCCAAATGTTTTCAAGGCCAAGAAGTCCGCGCAGCAGGCGCATGAGGCAATCCGGCCGAGCTATATCTCGCGCTCTCCGGAGAGCATGAAGGATTTTCTCACGCATGAGCAGTTTCGTTTATATGAGTTAATTTATAACCGTTTCCTGGCCAGTCAGATGAAACCCGCGGAGTTTTTGGCCACGTCAGTGGATATCGCCGCGGATAAATATTTATTCGTGGCAAACGGCAGCCATTTACTTTTTGAAGGTTTTCTGTCCGCTTATAACAAGACCGAAGAAGAGGAGAAGGAAGACGGGGAGGATGAGAAAGATAAAAACAAGAATGTGGTTCCTCCTCTTACTCAGGGAGAGGTGCTTGGTTTAAACAAACTTACTCCTTCGCAGCATTTTACCAAACCTCCGCCGAGGTTCTCGGATAGCTCCCTGGTAAAGGCATTAGAAGAAGAGGGGATTGGCCGGCCCTCGACTTACGCGCCGATTATGTATACGCTCATTTTGCGCGATTATGTGCGCCGGATTAAGGGATATCTTAATCCTACAGAGCTAGGTTTTAAGGTAAGCGACATGCTGGTTGAGTATTTCCCCAAGATTATAGATGTTAAATTTACCGCGCTTATGGAGGAGGAGCTGGACGAGATTGAGGAGGGCAGGCTTAAGCGTATTGAGGTGTTGAAGGAATTCTATACGCCTTTTAAGGAGAGCCTGGATTTTGCCCAGGCAAATATCAAGAAAGAGGTTATAACCACGGATCAGCTTTGCGATAAATGCGGTAAGCCTTTAATTGTCAAGTGGGGCAGGCGCGGAAAGTTCTTAAGCTGTTCGGGTTTTCCCGGGTGCAAGAATTCAAAGTCTATTACCTCGGGGGTCAAGTGCCCCATAGAGAATTGCGGCGGAGAATTGATTGAACGCAGGTCAAAGCGCGGATTTTTCTTTGGCTGCTCAAATTTTCCGAAATGCACGTTTACCTCGCGGACACTGCCGGAAGATAAAGAGGGGGCTCAATAATATCTATAGTTAAAATTAATATTCGCTCGAAATATCGCCAGATCCATTTTTATTATTACGCTTTAAGAATATGGAAAAATATATTGAGAAGTTCATCCGCTACCTGGAGATAGAAAAGAATTACTCCGGGCATACTATTACCAGCTATAAAGTGGACCTTAAGGATTTCGGAAAGTTCCTTGCCGGCACGGAATTGGAAAAGATAGATTATCTTGCCCTTAGAAAATATCTGGCAGTGTTAAAAGAAAAGGGCCTGGGCAATCGCAGTGTCGGCCGCCGGCTTTCGGCCTTGCGCAGTTTTTTCAGGTTTTTGTCACGCGAGGGATACCTTAAAACAAACCCGATTCTTATGCTCTCCAGCCCCAAGCTGGATAAACATCTGCCTTCGTTTATGACCGAGGAGGAGGTTAAGAAGCTTATTGAGTCGGCTTTTGCCAGGAATGATAAAGATCTCCTGGGTTTACGCGACCGGGCAATTTTAGAGTTATTTTATTCCAGCGGGCTGCGTATTTCAGAGCTGGTGGGGTTAAACTCAGACGACGTTGATTTTATCAGCGGTATTCTCAAGATCAGGGGAAAAGGCAAAAAAGAAAGGATTGTTCCTGTCGGAGAAGCGGCGCTTTTAACTATCAGAAAGTACCTGGATAAAAGAAAAAAAGAATCGGCTGCTGTTTTCTTGAATAATAACTCCCGGCGCATTACTACCCGCGGGGTGCGCTATATTTTAGTGAAATATCTGCATTTGGCTGAGATCAGGCCGGGGATTTCCGCGCATACCTTCAGGCATTCTTTTGCCACGCATCTTTTGAACCGCGGGGCAGACCTGCGCACGGTGCAGGAGCTCCTGGGCCACGCGAATTTATCCACCACGCAGATTTATACGCATTTAACTACCGAAAAGTTAAAGAGCGTTTACGATAAGGCGCATCCGCATGCGTAGAAGACCGGCAAGCGCTTTACAGGCAGGTTATAAGGAAGGCAGATGTTTATAATTTACGATGTGATATTTTTAGTTTTCGCCGCCGTATATTTGCCCATTTATTTATTTAAAGGCAAATTTCATCAGGGATTCCTCAGGAGGCTGGGATTTCTGCCGCGCGATTTAGATCTGGACAGGCCTGTTTGGATCCATGCGGTAAGTGTCGGCGAAGCCGTTTCCATAAAGGGGTTGGTCAGTGAATTAAGAAAAGCCTATCCCCATAAAAAGTTAGTCATCTCTACGGTTACCGCCACGGGCAATAAAATCGCGCGGGGCCTAATCGCTGACGGCGACTTTTTGACCTATCTTCCGCTGGATTTTAGTTTTATTGTCCGGAAGGTAATAAAGAAAATTAACCCATCTTTGTTTATCATCGCCGAAACCGAGATTTGGCCGAATTTAATTACCTGTCTGCACAAACAGAAGGTTCCGATAGTTACGGTTAATGGCAGGATCTCTGATAACTCTTACTCCGGATACCGCGCGATAAAATACCTCATCCGGCCAATTTTAAACAAGGTGGGAATGTTTTGCGTGCAATCGGCTATCGACGCGGAGCGCTTAATAAATTTGGGCGTAGATAAGGAAAATATCCAGGTTACCGGCAATGTTAAATTTGACATTAATTTAAACTTGGAGGCGCAGCTCTTGCCACAGGCTTTAGCGGTGCGGAAAAAACTTTGGCTGGGGCCGGATGATAAATTATGGGTTTGCGGCAGTACTCACGCAAATGAGGAAGAAATAATTATTAAGGCATACAGGGAGCTTTTGCCTGGTTTTCCTAAACTGAAACTTCTTCTTGCCCCGCGGCATCCCGAACGCAGCAAGGATATCGGCAGATTGGTTTTAAGGGATTCCTTTATGCCGTTGTTTATTTCGAGTTTATCCGGCTCATGCCCCACTTGTGTTAATCAACCCATATTTATCCTCGATCTTATGGGAGAGCTGCTTGATTATTATTCCGCCGCGGATATCGTTTTTGTCGGCGGCAGCCTGGTTAAGACCGGCGGGCACAACATACTTGAGCCGGCCAGCCGGAAAAAACCGGTGATCTTCGGCCCACATATGTATAATTTCCGGGATATTACCAGGTTGTTCCTGGAGCATAAAGCCGGTATCATGGCGCGTGATGCCGATGAGCTGGCGATTAAGATAAAAGAAATATTAGGCAGCGATTTGGCGGCCAGGCAAATGGCCGAGCGCTCCTATGAATTGATTATTAGTAACCAGGGGGCGGGTAAAAAGAATATTGAGGTTATTAAGCGTTTGATATCAAGTTAAAGGGAGACTGGCATGAGCGGAGAAATTTATTTAACCCAGGAAGGTTATGAGAAATTATCCGGGGAACTGGAGTATTTAAAGACGGTTAAGCGCCGGCAGCTTTCTAAAGCGGTAGGCGAGGCCCGCGCGCATGGCGATATCAGCGAGAATGCCGAGTATGACGCGGCTAAAGATGCCCAGGGGCAGAATGAAAAGCAGGTCGCGGAGTTAGAAGAGAAGCTTTCGCGGGTGCGCATATTGGATAAAGATATACCCCAGGACCAGGTTTTAATCGGCGCCAAAGTTAAACTGACGGATATGGATACGGAAGAAGAGATGGAATATACCCTGGTTTCGGAGCTCGAGGCGGATTATAATCAAAATAAGGTCTCGGTAGGTTCTCCGGTGGGGGAGGCTTTGCTGGGGCATAAGGAGAATGAGGTTGTAGAGATAAAGGTCCCGGCAGGCCTGTTGAAATATAAAATAATTAAAATATCGCGTTAAGCGCTTATGGAAAAATTTATGCGGGAGGCAATTAGGGAAGCGAGGAAGGGTTTAGCCGAGGGGGGTATACCAATCGGAGCGGTGCTGGTTAAAGATGGCGTAATTATCGCAAGAGGCCATAACCGGCGTATGCAAAAGAGTTCGGCGATCCTGCACGCGGAGATGGATTGCCTGGAGAATGCCGGCAGGTTAAAAAGTGCGGATTATAAAAAGTGTGCTATTTATTCCACGCTTTCGCCCTGCGATATGTGCATGGGGGCGATCCTGCTTTATAAGATACCTAAAGTCGTTATCGGGGAAAATAAAACTTTTAAAGGTCCGGAGAATTATGCCAGGAGAAGAGGGGTAAAAATAGTAAGCTTGGATTCGGCAGATTGCAAACAATTAATGCGGCAATTTATTAAAAATAAGCCGAAATTATGGAACGAGGATATAGGGGAATAATTATGGATTTCAAGAAAGTATTTAACTGGCAGTTTGTCCTGGGGGTTGTTTTAATTGCCATTTCAGCGCTGGTTTATTACGCCCACTTTCTGATTTTTCGGGATAGCCACCACATATTTATTTATCTTATCGGGGACATCGCCTTCGTTTTTCTGGAGGTTTTCCTGGTTACGCTGGTGATGCATAACCTTTTAGTCTACCGCGAGAAACAAGCCCTGTTTAAGAAAATGAATATGGTTATCGGCGCCTTCTTCAGCGAGGTGGGCAGGGGGCTGCTTAAGTCCTGCATTGCTTTTGATATGTACGGTTGTTCAATATCTGATAAATTAATTGTACATCTAGAGTGGTCAACGCCTGAATTCCGCCGCCTGCAAAAAGAGGCAAGAGGTTTTGATTGCCAGATTGATTATAAAAAAGGCGACTTGGCGGGATTAAAAGATTTCCTGGTTAAAAAACGTAATTTTCTGCTTGGCCTGCTTGAAAACCAGAATCTCCTGGAGCATGAATCTTTTACTGACTTACTCTGGGCAGTTTTTCACCTGACTGAAGAGCTGGAGGGGCGCGCAGACTTAAATAATCTTACCCAGAAAGATTACGAACACATTTCTGTAGACCTGAAACGGGTTTACCGCCTGCTTATTATTCAATGGGGGCTTTATATGGAGCACCTCAGGTTAAATTACCCGTATTTATTTTCTTTGGCAATACGCACTAACCCGTTTGATGCTCAAGCAAAAATTGAAGTGGGTTAATTGCAATATTAAATGATAGAAAAAGTCGGCCATTTAAAAGTACAGATTTTTAAGATTAAAAACCGTAAGGGGTATGCGGCTGTTTGTTTTGACCATCTTACCGAAGGCAAATCAGCCGATGAGGCTTATGAGCGCATGGTCAAGGCCTTGCGCCGGAGCAATAACAGGGAACTAACTTTTAATCAAAACAATGTCTAAACCTAAAAAACAGTGCCTGGATTGTAAAGCTGCCGCCAGCTGCCGGGATAGTGCCGCCTCCTGGGTGTTTCTTTTTGTCGGGGTTATTGCCACAATTTCTGTGAGGGTGGTAAATCTTGTTTTATCCTTCGGGTTATTCTGGCCGAAGTTTTTCTGGTATTTAGGCGTAGCAGGGTTCTTTTTGTATTTTCTCTATAAATTCAGGCAGGATAAGTTATTACGCCGGGAGTTAGAGAAATACCAGCTCCATAAGAAGATCTTAAACAGGCAGGATTTAGATGCTGATGATAGGGAATTTTTGCGCACAATGCTTTGCCGCCTGCGTTCTAATAAGGATACCATAAATTATTTTTTCATTTTCAGCAGCTCCGCTATTGTGCTTATCCTGGCGGTTTATCAGGATTTTATAAAAAGATGAGATATTGGATATCGCTTTCGCGCATCCCGTTCTTAAGCGTAGTTATCCTGCCGTATTTCTTGGGCGTCCTGCTTGCGCAGCGGCTTACGGGAGAATTCAGCCTGGCTGTTTTTTTATTAGGCTTATTGGGCGCAATGTTTATACAATTAGCGGCGCACTACAACGGAGAGTCTTATGATATCAGGGAAGACCGCCTGTCGGCAATTTTAGGCAAAACCCCTTTTAGCGGCGGCAGCCAGGTGCTGGTTAGGAAAATAATCAGCGAAGACAAGGTAAAATTGCTCTCCTTTGCGGTTGTTCTGCTGGCTTTAGCGATAGGGATAATTTTACAGTTTTATTTTAAAACCGGCAGGTGGACTCTTTTGTTAGGCGCCTCAGGAATAATTTGCGGGATATATTATTCTAAGCCGCCTCTGCGCTGGGTGAGCCGGGGGTTAGGCGAGATTTTTATTGCCTATAGCTTTGGTTTTTTAGCCGTAAATACCGGGTTTTATATCCAGGTTTCCAGGTTTGATATTTTAGCGCTCCTTGTATCATTGCCTGTTGCCTGCGCGGCAGCAAATATCATCCTGATTAATGAATACCCGGATTATCAGGCGGATAAAGAGGCGCGAAAAATGAATTTATTGGTGCGTATCGGGAAAGAAAAATGCGCTTTTCTCTATGCCTTGCTTGTTGTTTGCGCGGGGGTCAGTTTTTCTTTGGCTTTAGCTAAAGGCCTGCCTATGGAGAGCGTATATTTTTATTTACCGGTATTAATTACCGCTTTGATACTGGCTTCCCTGATGCTAAAAGGCGCCTATAAAGACAGGCGGTTGCTGGAAAGAATGTGCGCGATGACTATCCTGGTTAATTTAGGCACTTCTTTGTCCTGCATATTGGGATTATTAATCGGTAGGATATGATGAAAAACCCGGGTTTTAAGTTAATAATTCTTATTTTATTGCTTGCTCTGGCCCGTTTTTCTTTTGCGCAAAAAGATTTCTCCCGGGAATTTAAGGTAATGCGGGTTCCTGTGGGAAAAACCATTACCATATCTTTGGAGGCGAATCCCACAACCGGTTTTAGCTGGCGGTTAGCCAGCATATCGGATAAAGACGTCCTTGAATTCCTTAAAAAAGAATTTACTCCATCCGGAGAGAAAATCGCGGGGGCAGGGGGAGCGGAAAACTGGAGTTTTAAGACGCTTAAAAACGGCCAGTCAGTTATTGTCTTCGAATATGCCAGGGAATGGGAAAAGGGCCTGCCTCCGGCAAAAAGGGAAGAGTTCAGTGTTTTTGTAAGATAAGCCCTCCAGAGTAAGTTAGGGGCTTAAAAGACGGATACCTAAGCGGTCATGCCTATGCCTAATCCAAATAGAAAGATTTCTTTGCGTGAAAGTGCGAGAAATCTGGATACAAAGTTTATGCGCTTGGCTATAGAAAAGGCCAGGGAGGGGGTAAAAAAAGGCCAGACACCTTTTGCCGCCTGTATCGTAAAGGCCGGCAAGGTTATCGCCTGTTGCCATAATCTTGTCTGGAAAAATAATGATATTACCGCGCATGCTGAAATAACCGCAATCCGCAAGGCCTGCGCAAGGCTTAAAAAAATTGACTTATCCGGCTGTGTTATCTATTCCACATGCGAGCCATGCCCGATGTGTTTTGCGGCATGCCATTGGGCAAGGATCCGGCGGGTTGTTTTTGGCTGCGCGATTAAGGATGCCAAAGGCTATGGTTTTAATGAATTGCCGGTCTCTAACCTGAAATTAAGGCAGTTGTCAAAAAATAAAATCAAGATTACCCCGGCGGTATTACGGAAAGATAATATAAAACTTTTTGATTTCTGGAAGAAGCAGGCCAGGGCCGGGGCTTATTAGTTTGCAGAAAGGCGGGTATAAATGTATAAAGTAGAAGTTAGGCATAAGCAAGAGATGGCTTTTATGGTTAAGGCAGGGGAAAGCGAATTTGAGGTGGATGCCAAAGGCAAAGGGTTGACCCCCCTGGATGCGCTTTTAGCCGGATTAGGCAGTTGTATCGGCGTTTATATCCGTAAATACGCCGAAGGCTCAAAATTAAACCTGGTAAATTTTAAGGTTAATGTAAATGCCGAGCTTTCTAAAGAATCCCCGTTATCTTTCCGGCAGATCAGCGTGGAGATAGATTTAAAATCTTCTCCTGTTGATGAGCGCAGGCAAAGGGCGCTGCTTGAGTTTATTAAAAACTGCCCGGTGCATAATACCTTGAAAGCGGATCCTTCAATAGAATTTAAATTAATATGTTAGAGATAAAATTAAGGCAGAAAGAGAACATAGTTATCATGGATTTATCCGGCCGGATAGATGTTAATTCCGCCAATCTCGTGGAGATAGTCGGCCAGTGCCTGCGTGACGGGTATACGGACATACTCTGCAACTTAGAGGATGTTGAGGGTATTGATTATATGGGCATATCGGTGATGGTTATCGCTTATAAAGAGGTGATCAACAGCCAGGGCAGGATGAAGTTCCTGAATATCCCGGCGCACTTTAGGGGCATGTTTGCGGTTTCCGGCATGGACAGGGTTATTGAGGTTTACGCCACCGAGGATTCAGCGGTAAACAGCTTTAAGGAAGATAAGGCGATTGAGAATATCAAGAGGATGCAGCTGCGCCGCAGGTTTAAACGCCTGCCCATTGATTTAAAAGTAGAATTAAAGTCTAAAACCTCAAGCTCGCCAAGCTGCCTTAAGGTTGATATACTGAATTTGAGCGCGGTGGGAGCTTTTATATTCGGCTGCGATAGTTTTAAACTAGGGGATGAAGTAATACTTAAAATGAGGCTGGCGCCAAAAAAAGAAGAGCTTATGATCGAGGCGGCTGTTGTGTGGGTCCCGGATAAAGAGGTCCAGCCACATGAATATCCGGGTTTTGGCGTGGAATTCCGCAATATGAGCTCAGAAGTTCAGCAAAAACTTATTGATTTCATAGAGCGCAATCTTTCCTTTATGCCTTCTGAATAATATTAAAATATGAAAAAGCTGCAAATAAGGCCTGAGGCAATTATTTTTGATATGGACGGAGTGATTGTTGATTCTATGCCATATCATTTTATCGCCTGGTACGAGGCTTTACGGCCATGGGGTGTGCGGGTGAGCTGCTTTGAGGTTTACGCGCAAGAGGGGGAGCGTTGGGAAACTACCTTAAAAGGCCTGCTTAAACGTGAAAAGATCAAACCGACGAAGAAGATTTTAAGGGCGATATTTAACAAGCGCCAAGAGATATTCAGGCGTTATTTTAAGCGCCATATTTTCCATGGGGCTGGCGAGCTTCTGGTTGAATTAAAAGGCAAGGGTTTTATGTTGGGGTTAGTTACGGGCAGCCCGCAGAATGAGGTAAAAAGGATATTACCCGTTAAACTGCTGAGGCTCTTTAATGCCGTGGTAGCCGGTAACCAGGTTAAAAATGGTAAACCTCATCCTGAACCCTATCTTATGGCAGCCAGGCTATTAGGGGTTAGGCCGCAAGCCTGCCTGGTTATAGAGAATGCTCCATTCGGTATTATTTCAGCTAAACAGGCAGGAATGCCCTGTATTGCCGTCTCCACCAGCCTGCCAAAAGAGTATTTGGCTGCCGCGGATATAGTAGTTAACCAGCTCAACCAGATCTCCGGCCAGATCCCGCTTTAATTACATATCTTGTTGCCATTCTTACGTTTTAATCCTTGAAATCATTTGCTAGGGGTTGTCTTATATGGTATCATATTTGTTTAAAGGAGCTTATTATATAGAAAGGAGAAGGGGTATGGACTGGAAGATCTTTTTGGCTACTTTTGGCGCGGTATTCTTCGCGGAATTAGCGGATAAAACACAGATGGTGGGTATTGGCATGGCGGCTAAGACCGGCAAGCCTATCTCTGTCTGGCTGGGTTCGGTGTCGGCTTATGTCATTGTCACGGTGATTTCGGTTTTTCTGGGGGCGATTTTGGCTAAATTTATCCGGCCGGAGCTGATCCGTTATATCGGCGCCTCCCTGTTTATTATTATCGGGTTTTTGATGCTTTTTAAGGCAATTTAAATTTCCCGTATGTTCTTACCAAAAGAGTATCTTTATAATTTAGTTACCGGCAAGATAAGAGGGCCGCTGGCCGCAATTTTAAGAGGGGTGTTATTTGTTTTTTCTTTGCTTTATGGCCTGGGAGTAATAATCCTGGCGGGTTTTTATAAAATGCGGCAGGCGCGGATTAACTGTAAGGTAATCAGCGTGGGTAATATTACTTTAGGCGGCACAGGCAAGACCGCCCTCGTAGAATATCTGGTTGCAAAAATAAGCTCAAAAGGCAATAAAGTAGCGGTGCTCAGCAGGGGCTATAAGAGAGACGCAAGGCTTCCGGCAGCAGCAGGCATGGGGGATGAACCGGAGATGTTGCAGAAAAAATTTCCGCAAATCCCGGTGATAGTAAATAAAGACAGGCTAAAAGCGGCATCCAGGGCAATCAAGGATTATGCCGTGGACACCTTGATTCTGGATGATGGTTTGCAGCAGTGGCGGATATTTAAGGATTTAGAGATCGTAACTATTGACGCCCTGAATCCTTTTGGGAATTTTCGCCTGCTCCCGGCAGGTTTTTTACGTGAGCCGCTCGGCGCCTTAAGAAGAGCAGATATATTTGTTTTGACTCAAAGCAACCCTGATCAGGATATTACGCTCCTTGCTCTCAGGTTAAGGCAATTAAACCCCCGGGCTTTAATTGTGGAATCAAGGCATAGGCCCGAAGGTTTTAGCAATCTGAATAAACCGGATGAGGCTTTAAGCATAGATAATTTTAAGGGAAAATCCGCGATAGTGTTTTCAGGTATAGGCAATCCGCGGGCATTTGAGGATACGGCCCGTTCCCTGGGGATCAATACCGCGGAGGCTTTAAGATTTAATGACCACCATGACTATACGCAAGCGGATTTAGACGGTATTATTAAGCGCGCCAATGAAGGGAATACGGATATGATTATTACAACTGAAAAGGACGCCGTAAAGATTGCCAGGTTGAAGGTTAAACAGGGGCGCATATTTTCCCTTAAGATTAAACTTAGTATAACTAAAAATGAAGCAGAATTTGATCGCCGATTATTTAAGTTGTATTCTCTTTAAGGCCGTTAGCTTATTTACATTCCTGCTGCCTTTGAATGTAAGCCTGTTTTTAGGCAGGAGGCTGGGGGACCTGATTTATTTCTTTGATCCTAAGCACCGGGCGACCGCTTACGCAAATATCAGGAAGGCGGTAACGCCAAATAATGATTTTCAACTTGCGTCAAATATAACCCGCAGGGCTTATCAGGCATTCGGCCAGAACCTTATAGAGATCTCCCTTATTCCGCGGATAAATAAGAGATACCTTGAGAAATATATCCATATTGAAAACAGGCATTTTATTGAAGAAGCCTTTAAAAGGGGAAAAGGCGTAATCTTCCTGGCTACGCACGAAGGAAGCTGGGAACTTTCCAATATTATCTGCGCAAACCTCGGGTTTCCTTTTATGCTTTTTGTGCGTGAACAGGGTTTCCCGCGGTTAAACGCCCTGCTTAATTCTTACCGGGTTAAACAGGGGGCCAGGCTTATACTTAAACAAACCGGGCCGCGCCAGCTGATTGAGGCGCTTAACAGTAATCAGTCAGTCGGCTTGACTGCCGACCAGGGAGGCAAAAACGGGCAGATCGTAAAGTTCTTTGGCAACTCCGCCTCTATGTCTACCGGCGCGGTGAAATTGGCTTTAAAATACGATTGTTCGATAATCCCTGTTTTTTATACGCGCGTAAAAGGTCCTTATACTAAAGTTATCCTGGATCAGGTTTATACGGTAACCAGGACCGGCAACCCGCAAAAGGACCTGCGTGATAACCTGCAGAGGCTGGTCAATATTTATGAAAAATATATCCGGCAATATCCCCATGAATACCTTTGGACTTATAAAATATGGAAATACGGTAAAGAAAAAGAAATCTTAATTCTTTCTGACGGCAAGGCAGGGCATTTACATCAGTCTGAAAGTGTAGCCAAATTAATTAACCGGCAATTAGCCAGCCGGGAGCTTAAATCTACCTTGTCTGTTTGCGAGGTGAAGTTCCGCAGTTGCCTATCCAGGTTTATATTTAACCGGATGGCTGCCTTTAGCGGCAGGTATCAATATCTTTTTTGCCTGCGCTATCTGCGCCATGCTTTAAGCGCAGAAAGCTGGCAGGGTTTAATTAATCTTAAACTTGATATTGTTATTTCCGCCGGGGATAAATTGAGCGCGGTAAATTATATACTGGCTAAAGCAAACCAGGCCAGGTCCGTTGTTTTGATGCGCCCGGCAAAACTAAGCTTGAAGAAATTTGATTTGGTGATTGTTCCCCGGCACGATAGATTAAGAGAGAAAAAGAATGTGGTGGTAACTGAAGGGGCGCTTAATTTAGTTGACGCGGAGTATTTAAAAGAAAGCTCAGTCAGGTTAGAACAGTCCGGACTTTTAAAAGGCCCTTTGACTAATTCCTGTTTTGGCGTATTAATCGGGGGCAATAGCAGGAAATTCTCTATTAGCCGCCAGGCGATAATAGAATTAGCCGGCCAGGTTAAACAATCCGCTGAAGAGCTAAACGCGGATATTTTGCTCACTACATCGCGCCGTACTTCGCCTGAGGCGGTTCAGGCGGTTCAGGCGGAATTTGAAAATTACCCGCGCTGTAAACTTTTAATTATCGCTAACGAAAATAATCATCCTGATGCCATAGGCGGCATCCTGGGTTTAAGCAGCGTTATTATTGCTTCTCCGGAAAGTATCTCAATGATCTCCGAAGCGGTTGCGGCGCGAAAATATACCGTGGTATTTGCAGCCGGCGGGTTGAGCAAAAAGCATCAGCGTTTTCTAAATAATTTTCAGGACAAAAGATATATATATTTAAAACAAACTAAAGAGCTGTCCGGGTTGATTAAAGAAATATGGGAAAATCATCCTGAAACGTGTTTTCCCGAAGATAACTTAAAAGTAGGCTTAGCTTTAGATAAAATACTATGAAAATACTGCAGATATTGCCTGAACTTAATGTAGGCGGGGTTGAGACCGGGACCCTGGACCTTTCTAAATACCTGGTGCGCCTGGGCCATAAGGTAATAGTGGTTTCCGCCGGCGGCTCATTAGTCGGAGAGCTTGAGGCAAGCGGCGCCAAACATTATACATTAGCCGTACATAAGAAATCCATTTTCTCTATATATAAATTAATTCCCCTCTTGGCGGAGATAATCAAAAAGGAGGAGATTGATATTGTGCATGCCCGCTCGCGCGTGCCGGCATGGATCGCTTATTTTGCCTGCCGCAGGAGCAAGGCCGTATTAATAACTACCTGCCATGGCTACTATAAAAAACATCTTTTCAGCCTGGTAATGGGTTGGGCTAAAAGAGTGATTGTTTTAAGTAATGTGATTGCCCGGCATATGATTGATGATTTCGCGGTGCCTCATGAGCGCATAAGGCTGGTGCCGCGCAGCGTGGACCTTGAGAGATTTAAATACCTTGACCCTAAGTCAAAAAGGAAAGAGGAATTCAACGTAGGGATTATCGGCAGGATCACTCCTTTGAAAGGGCATCTGCATTTTATTAAGGCTATGGCGCGTATTTCCAGGACCGTCCCCCGTTTAAAAATCTGGATAGTCGGGGATGCTCCGGCCTCAAAAGAGGCGTATAAAGAGGAGGTGCAGGTGTTAGTGCGCCGGCTCGGCCTCTGGCACTGCACGGAATTTTTAGGCACACAGCGGGATATCCCGGGGATATTGGCGCATTTGGACCTGGTGGTTTTAGCCACCACAACGCATGAGGCGTTTGGCCGGGTAGTGGTTGAGGCCCAGGCTTCCGGTGTTCCGGTAGTAGCTACTAAGGTAGGCGGGGTAATTGATATTATTGAAGATGGTAACAACGGGCTCTTAGTGCCTCCGGCTGACCATAAGAGTATGGCGGAGGCCATAATGCGTATTTATGAAGATACACAATTAGCCCGCTCTTTAGCGGAAAACGCTTACGCCAAGATTAAAGAAAAATACACGGTGGAACTGATGGTCAAAAATACCCTGGATGTTTACCGCGATGCCTTGAGCAATTTTAAGGTCCTGATAATCAAGCTCAGCTCTCTGGGAGATATCATTCTTTCCACGGCGGCTTTAAGGGCGATCTGGGAGAAATTTTCTCAAAGTAACTACAAGATAAGTTTCTTGACCGGCGAGGAATCGAAAGATGTCTTGTTAAGAAGCCCTTATATTGATGAGCTTTTGGTTTGTGATTTAAAAAATAACGATAAGGGGTTAAAAGGGCTATTGGGGATCGGCAGTGTTTTAAGGAAGAAGGATTTTGACATAGTTATAGACCTGCAGAACAGCCGCTCCAGCCATATACTTGCATATCTAAGCGGTTGCGTTAATTGTTACGGTTATGATAACAAAAAGTTTTCTTTCCTGCTGCAACACCGTATTGAAGATGAGAAGCCGCCGATTGACCCGGTCACGCATCAGTTCAGAATATTAAAAATGCTCGGTATTGACCTTTTAAATAATTCACTTGAGCTCTGGCCTTCTGCCGAGGATGCAAAACATATGGAAGAGCTTTTAAACGCCCAATGGTTAAGCGAGGCGCAGAAAATAGTGGGGATCAATATCAGCGCATCCAAGAGATGGAGCACCAAGCTTTGGCCGCAGCAATACCTGATACGGCTCTGTGAAGAACTGGGTTTGCGCGATATCCGCGTAGTGATTACCGGCACAGCCCAGGATTTAGCTTATTCCGAGCTGCTCGTAAATTCACTGAAGAGCACAAAGATTATTAATGCCTGCGGAAAAACCAGCGTAAATGAACTGGCGGTGCTGATTAAGAAATGCCATGTATTTATCTCCGCGGATTCTTCTCCTTTGCATATAGCATCCGCGGTAGGCACTCCTTTTATCGCGCTTTTTGGCCCGACGGATGAGCGCCGCCATCTGCCGCCGGGGAAAAACCGTATTGTGATCAATAAGAATTTAGATTGCAGCCCTTGCTATAAAACTAAATGCCGCACTAAGCGCTGTATGAGCCAGATTACCCCGGAAGAAGTGCTTGCGGCAATAGACAAATTATTATGAACATATTGTTTATAGCCAATCATCTTAATGTGGGAGGCATCTCCAGCTACCTGTTTACTTTGGCGGGGGGGTTGAAACAAAATGGCCATAATGTTTATGTGGCTTCAAGCGGCGGCGAGCTTGTGGGACAATTTACCGCCGCAGGTATAGGGCATATAACGGTTCCGTTAAGAACGAAAAAAGAGATCAGCCCGAAGATTATCTTTAGTTTCTTCAGGCTCAAGAAAGAGATTAAAAGGCTGAATATTGACCTGTTGCATTCGAATAGCCGGACTACCCAGGTCTTAGGGAATTTATTGAGCCGTTATTCGGCTAAGCCGCATATTTTTACCTGCCACGGATTTTTTAAACCAAGATTATCGCGCAGGCTTTTTCCCTGCTGGGGCCAGGGCCTGATTGCCATAAGCCGGGAGGTCAAAGACCATCTGATTGTTGATTTTAAACTGGATGGGGAAAGGATAAGCGTAATCAATAACGGTATAGACCTGCAGGGCTTTGGCGATTTTTCAGCCAGGAAAAAGTTCAGGGAAACTCTAGGCATAGGAGAGGCTCCTTTAATCGGTATCGTCGCCCGTTTATCCGATGTTAAAGGGCATACTTATCTTTTTAAGGCGATGCGCAATGTCGTAAAAAGTTTTCCTACGGCCAGGTTATTGGTTGTTGGTGAAGGCAAGATGAAGGAGGCGCTGGTCAAGGAAGCGGATGATTTGGCGATTAAGGATAATATTTTATTTTTACCGCAGGTAGGGGGCACTGAAAATGTGCTGGCGGCAATGGATGTTTTTGTTATGCCGTCATTACAGGAGGGGCTGGGTTTGGCGCTTATGGAGGCGATGGCGCAGGGCCTGGCAGTTGTGGGTTCGGCGGTAGGGGGAATAAAAACTTTAATTAAAGACGGGGTTAATGGTTTGTTGGTTGAGCCGGCTGATCAGGCGGCTTTGGCGGAGGCAATCACACGGCTGCTTGGTGACGAGCGGCTGCGTGATAGTTTAGGCGCTAACGCGCGAAAATTTATTATGGATAATTTTTCTAAAGAGAAGATGGTCAAAGATACAGAAGGAGCCTATAGGCGTGCAAGCTCAGGAAAAATATTATAATCAACGCATTCTTATTTTTAATGTTAACTGGCTGGGGGATGTCTTGTTTTCCACCGCGGCCATCAGGAATGTACGCAGGAACTATCCCCAGGGCTATATTGCCTGCGTAATTCCCAGCCGTTGTTATCCGATATTAAAAGGCAACCCGTATTTAGATGAGGTGATTATTTTTGATGAGCAGGACAGGCATAAGAATATGCTTGCCAAGCTCAACTTTATCAGCCTGCTCAGGAATAAAAGATTTGATACTGTATACCTTTTGCATCGCTCTTTCAGCCGGGCATTGATTTGCCGGCTGGCCGGGATAGGGCAGAGGATCGGCCATAACACCAAGAAACGCGCGTTTCTGCTCACTAAGAAAATTACTCCTCCCAAAAGAGATACCCTGCACCGCATAGATTTTTACCTGGATGTTATTGAAAAAGCGGATTTGCGCGTGGAGGACAGGTATCTGGATTTTATTTTCACTCCCGAGGAAGCCAAATTTGTGGAGGATTTTCTAAACAAAAACTCCGTCAATGATGATGATTATTTGGTTGCGCTTAATCCCGGGGGGAACTGGATGCCTAAACGTTGGCCCAAGGATTACTGGGCCCTGTTAGCGGATAAATTGATTAGTGAAATAAAGGCGAAAATAATTATTACCGGCAGTATTTCTGACCTGCCGTTGGCTAACCAGATAAAAGAGATGATGAGAGAAAAGCCCCTGGTTGCCTGCGGGATTTTTAATATAAAACATTTAGGCGCCTTAGCCAGGAGGGCATCTCTGTTTATCACCGCGGATACCGGGCCGATGCATATTGCCAATGCCGTAGGTGCCAAGAAGATAATAGCTATCTTTGGCCCGACAGCCAAGGAGATTACCGGGCCGTATCCGGATACCAATGTGGTTATTTTGCAGAAAGATACAGGCTGTGCGATTCCCTGTTATAAAGTAAATTGCCAGGATAACCGTTGCATGAAAGCGGTTAGCCCCGATGATGTTTTGGCGGAGGTCCGGAAATTAAGGAAATCATGAAGATACTTTTTATAACCTTAAGCAATATAGGGGACTGCATATTGAGCTTGCCGGTTTTAGACGCATTGCGCAGCCAATACCCTGAAAGCAGGATCAGCTGCCTTGTGCCTGAGCGGCCCAGGGAGATATTTATTAATAACCCCGCAATAGAGAAGGTAATCGTTTTTGACAAGCATGCCGGCTTGATCGATAAGATAAAATTGTTTCTTTCCTTAAGTAAAGAAAAATTCGATATTGTCGTTGATTTACGCAATAGCTTTTTCGGGGCCTTCCTGCCCGCCAAAAAAAGAAGTTCGCCTTTTCGTTTTATACCCGGCAGGTTCAGGCATATGAAGGAGAGGCATTTGTTTTGGGCCGGTTTTGCGGGTTATCCTTTTAGAAACAAAAAGCAGCAATCGCTGGTTATTACTCCGGAGGATGTAAATTATATCGAAGGTATTTTACGCCAGAGGAAAATGTGTGATAGCGCTAAATTAATCGTGGTTGCCCCCGGGGCAAGGAGCCAGATTAAGCGTTGGGATAAGCAGAATTTCAGCCAGCTTTGCGGCCGGCTTGTCAAAGAAGGCTGGGATGTGGTTTTGGCGGGAGATAAAACCGATGAGCCTGTTTGTTCGTATGTTTGCCAGGCGCATGCGGAAAAAATCCTTAATCTTTGCGCCAAGACTTCAATCAGCCAGTTAGCTGCCTTGCTGAAAAAATCCCGGCTTTTAATCACCAATGACAGCGCGGTAATGCATTTGGCCAGTTACCTGAATGTACCGGTTGCCTCGATATTTGGGCCAACGAATGAAAATAAATACGGTCCATGGTCGCAGGAAAAAATAGTTATTAAAAAAGATATAATTTGCCGGCCCTGCGAAAAGGCAGCCTGCCGTTTCGCGAGCCTTGCGTGTTTATCATGCCTGAAGGTTGATGATGTGCTTGGGCAAATAAATTATTTACTTAAAGGCAAAGAGCAGGAGGATTCCCGGCAGTCCTGCCAAAAGACTTATCGGCGTATTTTAATCGCGCGCACTGACCGCATAGGAGATGTACTGTTATCTACTCCGGTAATTAAGGCATTAAGGCAGAAGTATCCCCAGGCTTACATTTCTATGATGGTTGCTCCGTATGCCCGGGATATAGTAGAAGGCAACCCGTACCTGGATGAGGTTATAACTTTTGATAAAGATGTTAAACATAAAAGCTGGAGGCGCTGCCTTAAATTCGCTAGCAGCCTAAAAAAGAAGAAATTTGATTTGGCGGTAATTTTGCATCCTACTAACCGCCTGCACCTGTTAACTTTCTTAGCCGGTATCCCTGACCGCTTAGGATATAACCGCAAATTTGGTTTTCTGAATAATCTTAGAAAGGCGCATACAAAACAAGAAGGTTTAAGGCATGAAGCGGAATATAATCTGGAATTGCTTTGCGGTTTAGGCATAAGCGGCAATGCGCATGAACTCTTTATGCCCATAAGGCCGGAATCAGAGCAGTGGGTTAAGGATTTGTTCGCCGAAAACGCTATCAAGGAGACGGATGAATTGTTGGCGATTAATCCGGGGGCAAGTTGTCCTTCAAAGGTCTGGCCGCAGGCCAACTTTGCGCAGGTTGCTGAAATATTAGCCAAGAGGCATAATTTCAAGATTATAATTGTATCCGGGCCCAAGGATATCCCCATCGCGAATATGATCGCTCAAAAATTAGGGGATAAGGCGCTAAATTTATCCGGCAAGACCTCGGTGAGCCATCTGGCCAGTATCCTTAAGAGATGCGCGTTATTTATTTCTAATGATTCAGGGCCGGTGCATATTGCCTCAAGCCTGGGGGTTCCGGTTATTTCTATCTTTGGGCGCAATCAGCCAGGGCTTAGCCCGCGGCGCTGGGGCCCGTTAGGCAGGCAGGCTAAATACCTGCATAAAGACACAGGCTGTATTCAGTGCCTGGCGCATAATTGCAAGAAAGAATTTGCCTGCCTTAAGGCAATTAGCGTCGAGGATGTGCTCTCCGCCGCTGAATCCATACTCAGCAGCTAATGATATTTTGCTCTTCGGTATATTGTTCGCGTGCGAATGAACCTGCTAAATTTCTCGTTCAGGTCGATTTTTTAACGCCAATGATCTTTCACATTTCGGCGGCTGCAGAACTCCACCTCGGCCTCTGCCATCGGTGTCAGACAGCTTCGCCGTCCCCGTTTTGTCGCTTCGCTCCACGGGGATTCCCGAAATGCTCAAGCTCCATTGGCTAAAATCGACATTCACTCGAAACTTATCAGGTTCATTTACAGTGTTTGATATAGCGGATAATTACTTAGCGGGTGACTGCCAAGCCGAAGCCCTTGCCCGCGCGCAGGAAAACGAGCACGGGCGAGGTGGATTGGCAGGCAGGACCCGCTAGAAATATCTATTTGCTTTGGGATTAAATTGTGATAAAATTATTGCCTATGATTAACCTAACGAAAGTAAAAAGATATTCTATTAAAACCCGCTTCAGCAAGGTGAATAAGGGGGATTTTGCGCTTGAGCCGGCTAAACTTAGGAGCTTTCGCGATTTCTTAAGCTCCCTGCCGGATATCTTAAAGGCCAAGGATTTACGACAGGTTGCTTCGGATATTGCCTTGGCCCGTAAGAGGAAAAAGGCGGTAATATTTATGGCCGGCGCCCATGTTATTAAATGCGGGCTCAATCCGGTTTTGATTGAACTGATAAAAAAGAAGGTAATTAGCTGCATCTGCCTGAATGGCGCCGGGATCATCCATGATTTCGAGATCGCCTTTCAGGGTAAGACCTCCGAAGATGTCGCCGCAAACCTTAAAAACGGCAGTTTCGGCATGGGCAAGGAAACCGCGGATCTTATCAATCAGTCGGTTAAAGACGGGGTAAGCGAGGGTTTAGGTTTAGGAAGCGCGGTGGGGAAAATGATTTCCGAAGAGAAGCTGCCGTATAAGAATTTAAGCCTGCTTTATAACGCCTATAAATATAAGGTGCCGGTATGTGTTTTTGTGGGGATCGGTACGGATATAATACATCAGCATCCTTCATTTGACGCCGGGCTGACCGCCGAAGGTTCACTGCGTGATTTCCATACTCTTGTTGAGAATATCTATTTATTAAACCGGGGAGGGGTGGTTTTAAACTTTGGCTCAGCCGTGCTCTTACCTGAGGTATTTTTAAAGGCGCTTAATCTGGCGCGTAACCTTGGAAATAAAGTTAAAGATTTTACTACCGCTAATTTTGATATGATTTATCAGTATCGGCCGGCGCAGAATGTGGTGGCCCGGCCGACGAATTCAGGGGGCCGGGGGTATTACATTATCGGCCATCATGAGATAATGCTTCCGTTTTTGGCGCAGGCGGTAATTGAAAAGATATGAAAAACTTAAGAAAGATAATCGAAAAGTTTAATAAGGCAAAGATACTGGTTGTTGGCGACCTGATTCTTGACCAGTATATCTGGGGGGATGTTGAAAGGATCTCTCCTGAAGCGCCTGTGCCGGTGGTTTACGCAAATAAAAGAAATTATGTCCCCGGAGGCGCAGCTAATGTCGCCAATAATATCAGTGCTTTAGGCGCGAAGGTTAGCTTGTGCGGGGTATTGGGGGATGGCAAAGACCCTGCTACAGAAATGTTTCAACGTGAGGCTAAAAAACTGGGCATTGATACTAAAGGTGTATTCTTTGAAGAGGGAAGAAAAACAACCCTTAAGACAAGGATTATTGCAGGCCACCAGCAGGTGGTAAGGGTTGATTGGGAAGACGTGCATAATATTTCCCAGAATATAAAAAAGAGAATTTTTAAATATTTAGGCGATAATATAAAGCATTTTGACGCTGTTATTATAGAAGATTATGGCAAGGGGCTTCTTGACCGCGAATTAACGGCGGATATTATTAAGAATGCCAAATGTTTTAAGAAGATAGTAACTGTTGACCCGAAGGAGAATAATTTTGATTGCTATAAACATGCTACCTGTATTACTCCTAACCGCAAAGAAACCCAGAATGCCATCAGGTATCTTAAAATGAATGATCGGGGGAATTTGTTTAAGATTTACAAAGAAACCCTGTTTACGGATAGCGACATTAAGAATGCGGGAGAGAAGATATTGGAATATTTGCAGCTGGAGAGTTTTTTGATTACGCTTGGCGAGGGCGGAATGTGGCTTTTTGAAAAAGGCAGGAATAAACGTATCCCGACCGTGGCCCAGGAGGTTTTTGATGTATCCGGGGCAGGGGACACGGTAATCAGCAGTTTTACGCTGGCCCTTTGCGCCGGCGCCTCAAAGTTAGAGGCGGCGCATATCGCTAATTTCGCCGCGGGTATTGTCGTGGGTAAACTGGGTACGGCGGTAACAAATTCCCGGGAACTTTCAGAGAGGATTAAATAAAATGGATGTAATCGGAGTAATACCGGCCAGGTATTCATCTACCAGGTTTAAGGGCAAGGTCTTAGCGGATATTATGGGCAAGCCCATGTTGCAGCATGTATGGGAAAGAGCTAAGGCAAGCCGCATACTGGATGATTTGATCATTGCCTGTGACGATGAGATAATCCAAAAGGCGGCTATTAAATTCGGGGCCAAGACCGTGATGACATCTAAAGAGCACGCTTGCGGCACTGACAGGATCAGCGAGGTGGTTAATCCTTTGGATGTAAAGGTTGTGGTCAATATACAGGGGGATGAGCCCTTGATTAATCCGATGATGATTGACAATGTCGCGCGCGCCTTATTAGAAGACAGCTCCCTCAGCATGGCGACGATTATGAAAAAGATCGAAGACCCCGCCGAGATTACCGATCCAAACGTGGTAAAGGTGGTAGTGGGCAAAAATAACCTCGCCTTGTATTTTTCGCGCGCGCCTATTCCGTATTTAGCGCCGAACGCCGAGATCAAAGAGGCAGTTTATTACAAGCATATCGGCCTCTATGGCTATACAAAAGATTTTCTTTTTACTTATAAAAACCTGCCGGTTTCTAATCTTGAGAGGACGGAGAAGCTGGAGCAACTGCGGGTTTTAGCTGAAGGGTTTAAAATCAAGGTGATTGAAACTAAATTTGATACCATAAGCGTGGATACTCCGGAGGATTTAGAAAGGCTCAAGGTTTTATTGCAAAAGGGGGATAAACTAAATGCGCCAGGTTAATGCGGGAAATATAAAATTCGGGGATAAAAATCCATTGGTGCTTATTGCCGGGCCTTGTGTCATTGAATCGGAAAGCTCCTGCCTTGAAGCTGCCAGAAGGATCAAGTCTATCGCGGGGTCAATCGGTCTGCCTTTTATCTTCAAGTCCAGTTTTGATAAAGCCAACCGGCTTTCTGTGGATTCTTATCGCGGCCCGGGATTAAGTAAGGGGCTGGCTATTTTAAAGAAAGTAAAGCAACAGCTCAAAGTTCCTGTTTTGAGTGATGTGCATTGCGCAAAAGACATGGCGGAGGCAGCCAGGGTACTGGATATTATCCAGATTCCGGCATTTCTCTGCCGTCAGACAGATATTGTGCTGGCTGCGGCAAAAACCGGCAAAACGGTAAATATCAAAAAAGGCCAGTTTCTCGCTCCCTGGGATATTTTGCCGATAATCAAAAAGGTTGAATCCGCGGGAAATAAAAATATTTTGATTACGGAAAGAGGGGTAAGCTTTGGCTATAATAACTTAATTACGGATTACCGCAGCTTAGCGATTATGCGCGGGTTTGGTTATCCGGTAATTTATGATGCTACGCATAGCGTGCAGCTTCCCGGGGGAAAAGGCGCTTGTTCCGGAGGCCAGAGTGAATTTGTCGCAGGGTTATCCAGGGCAGCTGTGGCTTTTGGCTGCGACGGCCTGTTTTTAGAGGTGCACGTCGAACCTAAATCAGCGCCTTGCGACGGGCCGAATATGATTAATTTTAAAGAATTGGAAAGCCTGTTAAAACAAATTAAGAAGATCGAGAGAGCATTATGAAAATAAATGTGATTAAGCGGGCAAAAGAGGTTTTGGATATTGAGGCTGCTGCGGTGAAGTTATTAAAAGGCAGGCTGGATAAGGGGTTTGTTAAGGCGGTTGAATTAATCCTTAAGAATAAAGGCAGGGTTGTAGTCAGCGGTATGGGCAAGACCGGGATTATCGCGCAAAAACTCTCCGCTACCCTTGCCTCCACCGGTACCCCCAGTTTATTCCTGCATACCGCCGAGGCGATTCACGGTGATTTGGGTAAAGTAACTGCGGATGATATCATAGTTATTCTTTCTAACAGCGGCTCTACCGAAGAGATGAAGCAGCTGCTTCCTATACTTAAGAAAATAGGCTCTCCGATTATATCGCTTACCGGAAATTTAAAATCCGTGCTTGCTAAATACAGCGATGTGGTTTTAGATGTCTCAGTTAAGAAAGAGGCATGCCCCTTGGGCCTGGCTCCTACAGCTTCAACCACCGCGACTCTTGCAATGGCTGATGCCCTGGCTGTGTGTTTACTGGAGAGAAAAGGTTTTAAAGAAAAAGATTTTGCTTTTTTTCATCCGGGAGGGGCTTTAGGCAGGAGGCTGCTTTTGAGGGTTGAGGATATTATGCGCCGCGCGCAGTCCAATGCCGTAGTAGATGAAGATAAGAAGGTGTCGCAGGTGTTATGCGCGATTACCCGCGCAAGGGCAGGTTCAGCTACAGTTGTAGATAAACGGGGTAAGCTAAAAGGTATTTTTACTGACGGAGACCTGCGCCGCCATCTTGAGACGGATAAAAATCTGGCGATGCGGCCGATCAAAGAGGTAATGACTAAGAATCCTACAGTAGTAAATAAAGATATGCTGGCCGCGGAGGCAATGCGTATATTGCAGGCCAAGAAAATAGATGAGGTTCCTGTTGTGGATAAATTTATGCGGCCGGTGGGCTTGCTGGATGTGCAGGACCTGCTTAAAGCGGGATTAGTTTAATCATGCCCGAAAGAATAACTAAAAAAGAGTTAAATCTCCGCCTGCGAAAAATCAAACTGCTCCTTTTGGATGTTGACGGCGTTTTGACTGACGGCAGGATAGTGTATGATTCCCGCGGAGAGGAGCTCAAATTCTTTGACGTACACGACGGGCTGGGGGTTTTTGTTTTAAAGAAAGAGGGGATACCTGCTATTTTGATTACGGCGAAAAGCTCCAAAGCCATCCTTCCCCGCGCCAGGGATATGCAGGTGGCGGAGGTTTTTGGCAATATCTTCCCTAAGACCGCGGTGCTGGGGAAAATTATCAGAAAATATAAAGTTGCTATAGATGAAATTTGTTTTGTGGCGGATGACTTAGTGGACCTCTCGCTTATGTACAGGGTGGGTCTGCCGATAGCGGTAGCCAATGCCTCCGGGGAAATAAAAAAAGCCGCAGCTTATATAACCAGGCGCACGGGCGGAAGAGGCGCGGTCAGGGAGGTCGCCGAGATGATCCTTAAGTCGCAGGGCAAATGGAAAGATGTCCTAAAATTTTATGGAGTTTAAGAAGCTTGCGTTTTTAATCCTGGCGTTTATGTTTTTCTCCGGCAGTTCTTACGCAGTTGAAACCAATAAAGCAGCCAAAGAGGCTAAAGATTCCGACCAGCAAATCGGCGATTTCTCCCTTTCCGGGTATGGCGAGAAGGGGAAGAAATCCTGGGACCTGGCCGGGAAATCAGCGGATATATTTAATGAAGTAGTCAAGCTTAAAGAGGTGGTGGGTAATCATTACGCTGAAAAAGATAGTATCAACCTGACCGCCGATAACGGCGATTTTAATAAGGATAGCGGCGTTGTTCATTTAGAGAATAATGTGGTGATTACTACTGCTAGCGGGGCGAAAATGACTACCGATTCCCTGGATTGGGACCGCAAGCAGCAGATAGTCAGCACTTTGGATAAAGTCAATATTCAGCGTTCGGACATGAACCTGAGCGGGGAGGGCGCTACGGGCCAAACTGCGCTTAAGCAGATGGCCCTGGAAAAAAATGTGCGTTTGGATATTGAGCCGCAAGATAAAAAGAAGGGGAAAAAAGAAAAAATTGTAATCATCTGTGACGGGCCGCTTGAGGTAGATTACGAAAAAAATATTGCCATATTTAATAATAATGTTAAAGTAGAAACTCAGGATTTAACCATGGATAGCGACAGGATGCAGGTTTATTTTACCCCGAAAAAAGAAGAAACCAAAAAGGACCAGGGGGCCGCGGTGATGTCCAGCTCTATCAATAAGATTATTGCCCAGGGGAATGTGCGTATATTGCGCGGAGGAAATACCTCTTTCAGCCAGGAGGCCATCTATACCGCCGCGGATAAAAGAATAGTTTTGACCGGCAGGCCTCAAATAGAGATTTATCAAACGGAGAATATGGATGCAGCTTTTAGAGACTAAGGGCCTGGCCAAATCATATGATGGCCGCACGGTAGTTAATGGCGTGGATATTACGGTTAAGCGGGGAGAGATTGTGGGTTTGCTCGGGCCTAACGGCGCGGGAAAGACCACAACCTTCTATATGATTGTAGGGATTGTCCCGCCAAATCGCGGCTCGATTGTTTTTGACAATCATGAGATTACGAATCTGCCTATTCATGAGCGCGCGCGTTTTGGCATAGGTTATCTTTCGCAGGAGGCCTCGATATTCCGCAAGCTGACGGTTGCGGAAAATATAAACGCGATCCTGGAAACCCTGCCTTTGAGCCGGGCGCAAAGAAAACGCAGGCTGGTTTCTTTGCTCGAGGAATTAAATATCGCGCATTTGGCGAAAAATAAGGCATTTACTTTAAGCGGAGGGGAAAGAAGGCGCCTTGAGATTACCCGCGCGCTGGTAACCAACCCTTCTTTTATACTTTTGGATGAGCCTTTTTCCGGCATCGACCCCATAGTAGTCAATGAAGCCCAGGAGATTATTAAAGAGCTGAAGGCAAAGGGGCTGGGGATTCTATTGACCGATCATAATGTCCGGGAGACCTTGGCCATAACTGACCGGGCTTATTTGATCGCGGATGGCTCTATACTTATATCAGGTTCGGCGCATGAGTTGATCAGCCATCCGCGTGCGCGCGAGGTTTATTTAGGCGAGAAGTTCAGAATGTGAGTGAGTGCTTAAGTTATGGAGGCGCTAATTAGTTTAGCGACATAACTTAATGCACGAACTCATACCGCGAATGCGTGAAAATTTGTTAAAATTTTCACGCAGCTTTGAGCGGGAAAGGGTTAAACGAAATAATTGAATAATTATTCAGGAAAGGATTCAAATGAAAACCGAGGTAAAGAAGCTGGATAGTACGAAATGTGAATTGAGCGTAGCGGTGAGCGGTGAGCTGGTTAAAAATAAATTTGAAGAGGTTTTTTCTCAGCTTGCAAAAGAGGCTAAGGTCCCGGGTTTTAGGCCGGGTAAAGCCCCGAGGGATGTCTTAGAGAAGCATTATGCCGCTTCCGTTCATGAACAGGTATTAAAGGAGCTGGTCCCTGATGTATATAACCAGGCAATTACAGCGGAAAAACTTGATGTAATTGAATTACCGCAGATAACTGACGTGAAGCTGGACCGCAGCAACCTGTCTTTTAAGGCGGTTGTGGAGGTAACTCCGGAGATCGCGATTAAAGATTATAAGAAGCTGAAGATAAATTACAAAATAGTTACGGTAACTGCCGATGAGATAAAGAAACAGATTGATTCTGTTAAAGAGTCGCGCAAGCAAGAGGCTTTAGATGATAAGTTTAGCCGTTCTCTGGGGTATCCAAGCCTATCGGAATTTGAGAAGGCGGTGGAAAGGCAGATTTTTATTACCAAGGAAAATCAGGAGCGGCAGCGCATTGAAGGTGAATTGATAGATAATCTGCTTAAGAATCTAGAGTTTAAGGTACCGGAGAGTTTGGTTAACCGGCAGACCCAGGATATGCTGCGGCAGACAAAAATTGATCTGGCGATGAAGGGGATACCCCGGGATAAAATTGAGGAGCAGGAGAAGCTGCTGCTTGAGGGGATTCAGCCGCAGGCCAAGAAACAGGTCAAGATCTATTTGGTCTTGGCCCAGATTGCCAAGAAAGAAGGTATTGCTATAGATGACCATATGCCGGCTAAGGTAATGGAGTTTTTGTTAAGAGAAGCGGATTGGCAGGAGACCCATTAAAGCGGAGGTTACGATGGAGACAAAAATGCAGACGTTAGTTCCTATGGTAATTGAACAGACTTCCCGGGGCTATGAGCGCGCTTATGATATATATTCGCGTCTTTTAAAGGACCGCATTCTTTTTATAGGCACGCCTATAGATGATTATGTGGCAAACCTTGTGATTGCCCAAATGCTTTTTCTGCAAATGGAGGAGAAGGATAAAGATATCAATATCTATATTAATTCACCCGGGGGTTCAGTTACCGCAGGCCTGGCGATATATGACACTATACAGTTTATAAAATGTGATGTGGCTACTTATTGCGTGGGGCAGGCGGCAAGTATGGGGGCGGTATTACTAGCGGCGGGTACTAAAGGGAAACGTTTCGTGCTGCCTAATTCACGGGTGATGATCCATCAGCCGTGGGGCGGGGTGCAGGGGGCGGCTGCCGATATATCTATCCAGGCTAAAGAGATTTTAACCCTGCGTGATAAAATTAATAATATCCTTGCTTATCATACATCTCAGTCGCTTGAAAAAATACAAAAGGATACGGACAGGGATTATTTTATGTCCGCTCAAGAAGCAAAGGATTACGGGATAATTGATGAAGTGGTATTAAACAACAAGAAACTAAAATAACACCCCGCGTTGACTAGGCACCCGACGCCAATAGGAATTGCGTCGGTGTGCGCTAAATAGCGCAACTTGCGCGGGTGTACCCTTTTGGGTAAGGAGAATAAAAAATGAGAAAGAATTATTTGTTAACACCGGGGCCCACTCCTTTACCGCCTGAGGTATGCCAGGCATTAGGTAAACCGATTATTCATCACCGCACCCCGCAGTTTCAGGCGATACTTAAAGAAGCTACCGAGGGGCTAAAGTATGTATTCCAGACGCAAGGCGATGTTTTTATCCTTACCTCTTCCGGCACCGGGGCGATGGAGGCTGCGGTGGTTAACTTGCTTTCCGCGCAGGATGCCGCAATTTGCGTCGAGAGCGGTAAATTCGGAGAACGCTGGACAGAATTGTGCAAGGCTTATGGAATTAACGCGGATGTAATTAAGGTTGAGTGGGGCAAGGCAGTAGATCCTAAGGAGATTGAGAAACGCCTGGCGGCCAATCCCAATATAAAAGCCGTCTTTACCACGCTTTGCGAAACCTCAACCGGGGTTGCCTCTGATATCGAGGCGATTGGCAAAGTGGTTGCTAAACATAAAGCGGTTTTAGTGGTTGACGCGATCAGCGGACTGGGCGCGATTGATTTAAAGACCGATGCCTGGGGTGTTGATATATGTGTCTCAGGTTCGCAAAAAGGTTTTATGCTCCCTCCGGGGATTGCTTTTATAAGTGTAAGTAAAAAGGCCTGGGACCTGATTTCCGTTTCAAAGAGCCCGCGCTATTATTTTGATTTAACCGTGGCGAAGAAGGCGATTCAGAAAACAGATACCCCTTTTACTCCGGCTATTTCCCTGGTCATTGCTTTAGTGGAAGTTTTAAGAATGATGAAGCAGGATGGGCTGGAAAATATATTCAGCCGTCATAATCTGATGGCGCGCGCAACCAAGGCAGCGATGAAGGCTTTAGGCTTAGAGCTATTCGCACCGAGTGCGGCTTCGGATGTGGTAACCGCGGTAAAGGTGCCCGCCGGTATCGACGGTGAGAAATTAGTCAAAACTATGCGCGATGCTTATGGAGTAACTATTGCCGGAGGCCAGGCGGAATTAAAGGGCAAGGTATTCAGGTTCGCCCATATGGGTTTTATTGAAGAGTTTGATATTATCGCCGGCCTCGCCTGCCTTGAGAAGGTTTTGAAGGAATTAGGTTATGCCTTTGAGTTGGGCGCGGGGGTTAAGGCGGCAGAAGAGGTATTTTTAAAAAAATAAGGAGTGAGATAAAATGATTAAGGTCTTAGTTAGCGATGCGTTATCCGAAGAAGGGCTTAAGGTATTTAAAGAATCCAAGGAGCTTACTGTAGATGTAAAAACGGACTTAAAGCCCGATGCCTTAAAAGAGATAATCAAAGATTATGACGCCCTGGTTGTGCGCAGCGCAACCAAGGTGACAAAGGATGTAATCCAGGCGGCTAAAAAACTGAAAGTTATCGGCCGCGCCGGGGTTGGCCTGGATAACGTTGATTTGGAAGCGGCCACGCAAAAAGGGATTATCGTGATGAATACTCCGGCGGGAAATACGATTTCTACCGCCGAGCATACCTTTAGCATGATCCTCTCCCTTTCCAGAAATATCCCCCAGGCTAACGCCTCAACGAAAAAAGGGGAATGGAAACGCTCAAAGTTTATGGGGGTGGAGGTCTACGGAAAAACCCTCGGCATAGTGGGTTTTGGCCGCATCGGTTCTGAGGTGGCTAAGCGCGCCTTGTCATTCGGAATGAAGATTCTGGCATATGATCCTTTTTTATCCGCTGAGGTTGCTGAAAGCATCGGGGTAGAGATCGCGGAATTAAAGAAGGTATTGCAGGAAGCCGATTACATCACCGTGCATACGCCGTTAACCGATGAGACCAGGCATATGATTTCGGATAAGGAGTTTGCCTTGATGAAAAAAGGGGTGCGCGTAATAAATTGCGCCCGGGGAGGAATAATTGATGAAGCGGCTTTAGTCAAGGCGTTAAAAGAGCAAAAGGTATTCGGCGCGGCAATGGATGTTTTTGAAAATGAGCCGCTTTCCGCGGAGAATGAACTTTTAAAACTGGATAATGTGGTTATTACTCCGCATCTTGGCGCTTCTACCGAAGAGGCGCAGGTGAATGTTGCGATTGAGGTGGCGGAGATTGTGCGCGACGCCCTTTTAGGCAGGGGTATACGCAATGCCGCTAATTATCCCTGTTTGGAAGCGGAGGTTTGCAAAATTCTTAACCCCTATATTAATTTAGGGGAAAAGCTGGGGATGTTTGCCGCACAGCTTATAGAGGGAAGGTTCCAGGAGTTGATTATAAATTACAGCGGCGAGATTACTAAGTATGATTTAAGCTCGGTAACTATGGCTTTGGCCAAAGGAGTGCTTGAGCCGATATTAAAGGAAACGGTAAATTTTGTTAATGCTGTATCCCTGCTTAAGGAAAGAGGGATAAAACTGCGCGAATCAAAATCGGCTCAGGAAGGGGAGTTTGTCAACCTTATCCAGCTAGAGATTAAGACGGATAAGGAGGTCAAAAAAGTATTTGGGACGCTTTCCAGCAATAAGCAGCCGAGGATCGTCAAGATTGACGATTATTATCTGGAATTATATCCTATCGGCGAGATGGTCTTTATCCGTAACTGGGATAAACCCGGTTTGATCGGAAGCCTGGGTACGCTTATGGGAAAGAATGGCATTAATATCGCCGCGATGACCTTTGGCCGGGACAAGCAGGGAGGCAAGGCAATCAGCGTACTAAACGTAGATAGCCAGGTCGGAGCTGAAATTCAGGATAAGATCCGGGAGTTAGAAAATATTTTAACTGTAAAGGTGATCAGGACATGAAAAGCCCCAGGGCAATTTTGTTTATTTTTGCCTTAATGGTATTATGCGCGGGAAATCTTTACGCTAAAGAGATAACCATTCTCTATACCGGCAACACCCACGCTATGCTTTACCCCTGCAGTTGCCCTGTTGAGCGTGACGGCGGGATAACGCGCCGGGCTGCGTTTGTGAAAGAGATAAGAAGAAAGTCCCCGGAGCTCTTGCTGTTAGACTGTGGCTCCTTTACCGCCGGCGGCTTAATGGATGAATATACCCAGAATACCCGGCTGGATATGCAGCGTTCCGAAGTAAATCTCAAAGCCATGGAGTTGATGCGCTATGATGCTGTTGCTATAGGCGGTGATGAGTTTAATTTCGGCAAGGATTTCTTTTTAAAGAATGCCGAAAAAAATAACCCCGTCTTTTTAAGCGCTAATTTAGAGTCCTCTAAAGTGAAGCCGTATATTATCAGGCAGGTCTCCGGAATAAAGATTGGGATAATCGGTTTAACTAATTTAGCCGCCAGCCAGAAATCAGAAGGTTTAAGAGTTAGCCCTCCCAAGGCAATGGGCCAGTTGGTCAGCCGCCTTAAGGATGAAGGTGCGGAAGTAGTGATTGTTTTAAGTACCTTGGGTAAAAAAGAAGATATAGATTTAATTTCTAAAGTTAAGGATATAGATGTGCTTTTTATGGGGAATAATCCGGCAAAAGAGGAGTTGGAGGCCAAGTTAGGTTCTACTTTTATTGTGCGCCCTTCCTGGCAGGGCCGCAAACTTGGGAAATTGACCCTGGTGGTTAAAAATGGCAAGCTTTTAAACTGTAAGGCCGAAGATATCCGTATGTCAGAAGAGATTGCCGATGACCCCGAGGTGCAGGCGATTTTGCCGCGCTGTTATTCCGATGCCAACTGTAAAAAGGACGGGATAACCGGCAGCTGCCAGAATCCGGGTGAACTTAAGGCAGACTGTTTATTTGTCGAGCCGAATAAACTAAGGCTGGTTGTAATCAGCGCAAAGGATTGCGTTGTCTGCAATACGCAGCCGGTCATAGATTTGTTAAAAAGACAATTTCCCGGCATTAGCGCTGAATTTGTTGATAAGGAGAAGGCGCCTAACCTGATTAAGGATTTATCGATTAAAGTATTGCCCGCCTATATTATTGGCGGAGAAGTAGAAAAAGAAAAGAATTTCGATAGCTTCAAGAACAGCCTGGAGTTTATCGGCGGAATGTACCTGCTTAAGCCGCAGGCAAGCGGGATATCTTATTTTATTGACCGCCAGATTAAAAAGGGGCGCCTGGATTTATTTTTTAGCATATTTGATAAAGACGCTTCCGGGCTTCTTCTAACCTTAAGAGAGTTTAATCCGGCCCTGCATTTTCTGGCGGTAGAAAAGGATAAAGGTTTTGACGCCGCCAACGGCGCGCTTGAAGTAGAAGAATACCTGCGCGGGGTATGTGTGCAGAAATATTATCCGCAGAGGTTCTGGGATTATTTAATCTGCCGCGCCAAAAATATCAATACCTCCTGGTGGGAGGATTGTCTCCCTGAAGCAGATGCGCTTAAGATAAGCAGCTGCGCTAAGGGCGCTGAAGGGGTATTGCTGCTTAAGGAAAATATCGCTTTGAATAAAGAGGTGCAGGCCAGCCTTGGCCTGAGCTATCTTTTGGATAATTATCAGATATTTTCTTCGCGCGGGGTGCCGGATAAAGAAGAACTTAGGAAAATAATAAAAAAGTAAGGAGTGAATATGGCGCAAAAACCGAAAATATACCTGCTTGATGTAACTAACCGCGACGGGGTACAGACCTCGCGTATCTGTTTATCTAAACTGCAGAAGACAATGATTAACTGGTATCTGGATCAAATGGGGGTTTTTCAATCGGAGTTTGGTTTTCCGCTTACCCGCCATGAAACAAATTACCTGAATGCTAATTTAGAGTTGATTAAATTGGGGGGATTTTCCAATATCAGGTTAAGCGGTTGGCTGCGCGCGACAAAAGAAGACGTAAGGGCGGCTTTTAAACTGGTGCCGCATTTAAAATACATCAATCTTTCTATCTCAACCAGCGACCAGATGATCATCCATAAATTTAAGGGCAAGCTGGATCATCAATCGGTAATCCAGGAGATGGAGGAGGCGGTGGGGGAGGCGAAAAAATTAGGCGCCGAGACTATCGGGGTAAACGCGGAAGACGCCTCGCGCACCGATATTAAATATCTGATTGAGTTTGCGGTTAAAGCCAAGAATGCCGGCGCAGGCAGGATCCGTTATTGCGATACATTAGGATGCGATACCCCTTTTAGCATCTACGAACGCATAAAATCGCTCGCGGAAGCGGTAGATTTGCCTATAGAGGTACATTGTCATAATGACCTGGGGCTGGTGGTCGCTAATTCTATTTCCGGAGCCAAGGCGGCTAATGATGCCGGTGTAGACGCTTATATTAATACCTGTGTTAATGGTATGGGTGAACGGGCGGGTAACGCGGATTTGGTTTCGGTAATATTGGCGATTAAATTCGGCCATGGGATGCAGGATTATCATTTGGATGAAAAGGTGGATTTGAAGATGGCCTGGAAAATATGTAAATACGCTTCTTATGCCTTTGGCGTGCCTATCCCGATTAATCAGCCCGGGGTAGGGGCTAATGCCTTTGCCCATGAATCCGGGATTCATGCCGACGGGGCATTGAAAGACAGGCGTAATTATGAACTTTATGATTATGAGGAGCTTGGCCGCGGAGAGCCGGAAATAATTGAGACAGGCAGGAAGATTACCGCCGGAGAATACTCCGGTATCAAGGGCTTCCGCAACGTTTATGAAAAATTAGAGGTGCCTTTTAAGGATGATGCCGAGGCCACGCGCATATTGGAGCTGGTCAGGTACGCTAATGTGCATAATCAGAAGCCCTTGGTTGACGATGAACTGAATTTTATCGCGCGCTACCCGGATATCGCGCATAAGATTTTTACCATGACACCGTAATAAATCAGTATTATATAGGGGAAACCCAAGAAAGAGAAAAATGAATATAGTTCTTGTAGGGATGCAGTGGGGGGATGAGGGCAAAGGGAAAATAATTGATATTCTCTCCCAGAAAGCAGATTATATTGTGCGTTATCAGGGCGGCAACAACGCCGGGCATACCGTAGTCGTGGGTTCGAAAGAGTACGTCTTCCATCTTATACCTTCCGGTATATTGCATGCCGGAAAGATTTGCTGTATCGGCAATGGCGTAGTAATTGATCCGGAGGTGCTTTTGCGCGAGCTAAATGAACTGCGCGGAAACGGAATTGATTTTAGCCGGCGTTTCAAGATCTCTTCGCTGGCGCATTTGATTATGCCGTATCATAAGAACCTGGATCAATTACGCGAAGGTAAAAGGAAGAATAAGATCGGCACTACCGGCAGAGGCATAGGGCCCTGTTATGCCGATAAGATTAACCGCTGCGGTATCCGCATGATTGATTTATCCAATGCGAAAGTTTTCAGGGATAAGCTTAAAGACAATCTTAAGGAAAAAAATGAGATCTTTAAGAAGGTATACCAGCATCCCGGTTTTAACTTTGAGAAGATATACCGGCAATACCTTGCTTACGGTAAATTGTTCGCTCCTTATGTCTGCAATACCGCGCTGTTATTAAATAAAGCAACCGATGAAAAGAAGGATATTCTTTTAGAGGGCGCTCAGGGGACATTTCTGGATATAGATTTCGGGACCTACCCTTTTGTTACCTCATCTTCGGCAACCTCGGGAGGAGCTTGTATCGGCACGGGGATATCGCCGGTAAGGATTGATAAGGTCGTTGGTGTTTGCAAGGCCTATACCACCCGGGTGGGGGAAGGGCCGTTTCCCACCGAGTATGCTTCGGGTTTTGGTAAATTTATGCGCGACAAAGGTAAAGAGTTCGGCGCGACAACCGGCCGGCCGCGCAGGTGCGGTTGGTTTGATGCGGTAATGGCCAGAGAATCTGTGATGCTTAACGGGATTTCAGAATTGGCGATTATGAAAATGGATATCCTGGACGGGCTGGACAAGGTGAAAATTTGCACTGCCTATAAATATAAAGGTAAAACAATCAAAGAGTTCCCGCACGATCTTGAGGTATTAAGCAAGGTCACCCCAATCTATAAGGAGATGCCGGGTTGGCCTAATCAGGAAGATAAGGCAAGTTCCTTTAAAGAGTTGCATCCGAATGCCCGGGCTTATCTGTTAGAATTGCAAGGCCGGCTTAAGGCCAAAATAACCATGGTCTCGATAGGCTCCGCCAGGAAAGATACCTTATTTATAAGATGAAATGGGTGCTTGCCCTTGCTCGCTTTGCTCGCAAGGACTACGCTAAATAAAATCTATAAGGTGCTTTTGCCCTTGTTCTCACTATTGTTCGAACAAGGACTACGCTAGATAAAAACTATAAGGAGCTTGTCCTGTTCGCTTACGCTCACAGGACTTCAGTGGAATAAAATCTATAAAGAGTTTGATTTTATCCTTGACTATAGCAAGGGGTTATGTTATATTTAAACTTCAATTTCAAGTAAACAGGCCAGAGGGCCAAGGAGAATTAAAATGAGCAATAATTTTTTCAAATTCGCGATAGTCTTATTTATCAGCTTAGGATTAACCGGATGCAGTTTTGTTTTTCAAAAAGGCCGGCGCTCTGATGCCGAAAAGATTGAGCAGTTAAACGCCCAGCTGGATGAGCTTTCGCGCTCTAAAAGCATGCTTGAGCAGAAGTTAGGCCAAGAGATAAATGATAAGCAGATAAAGCTCCAAATGATGGAGAAAGGGCTGGTGATTACCGTCGTAGGAGACCTTTTGTTTGATTCCGGAAAATCCAAGATCAGGCCTGAAGCTCATTCCTTATTGGGCAAGGTTTCGGAAATCTTAAAAGATAATATGTCACAGTTTAATGTAGGTATTGAAGGCCATACGGATAATGTTCCGATTAAACTTTCCGGATGGAAATCCAATTGGGAGCTTTCCACTGCGCGCGCCTTGAGTGTATTGCATTATTTAGTCAACGACCAGGGGATTGCGCCTGAACGTTTATCCGCGATCGGTTACGGAGAATACCGGCCGGTAGATTCTAATGAAACCGCGCCTGGCCGTAAGCAGAACCGCAGGGTGGAGATTGTTATCCTGCCCAATGTTACTAAGGTTAAAGGTGACGCTGAGGAAAAGATTAATCCGGAATCATCCGAGCTTAAAGAGCCTCAAGAAAATCTTAAGTAAGTTATGGAAAATAGTTTGAAGAGCCGCATAGTAATTATTTTAGCGATATTATCGGTTCTGTTTTTCTTTGGCACGATTAGTTCATATAGCAGCGCGATGCGCCAAAAAGCCGGCCGCGATAAAGAAATGGCTGCCCGTCTTCAGCTGGAAGAGAAGATGAATAAATTCTCCCAGGAGAGGTCCGCCTTAGAGGAAAGGGTTAAGGCAAAGGAGAAAGAGGCGGAAGAGGCAAAGGCGGCGCTTGAGGAAAGCAAAAGGTTTTTAGCTCAGGAACAACTCGCGAATCAAGGCCTCAGAGATGAATTGCAAAAGGTAACTAAAAAATGAAATAAGGGGAGTTTGAATGAACGGTAAGTAATTGTTTTATGGAAAGGGGAGATAATCCCCCTTTTTTATTAGAGGGAGGTGGCTGATGAGAATATTAAATAGGATCAAAGATAAGATAAAAAAAATTATGCCTGTTAAATTTGGGCACTTAAAGCCAAAGAAAAAGAAAGTTTCCCTTTTGCGCCCGGCGGCTTGCGTAAGCAAAGAGATCCCCGGTTTTCAGGAGACCATTGCCGTGAATACAAAATTTTCCCAACCGGAAGATACGCGCCCCAGGAGCGTTATGCCCCAGGAGCTCCCTTCTTATTATGACCAGGACAAGATTATTTTACAGGTGCGTGACCCGCGTTGGCTGCACGCTTACTGGGAGCTAAAGAATCAGACCATTGAAGGGTTAAAGAGGAAGCTTGGAGATGATTTTTACCGCGCAAAAAAGATTTTAAGGGTTTACGATGTTACCAATATCATATTTAACGGTTTCAACGCCAATAGTTTTTTTGATATCCAGTACAATGATTTTGCCAATAGCTGGTATATTGATACCGCCGGCCCGGGGCGCTCCTGGTGTGTGGATCTGGGGTTGATGTTGACCGACGGCAGATTCATTACTATTTTACGCTCTAATGTCGTTTCCACTCCTCTGGATGGGCCTTCATGGATTACTGACGAAGAGTGGATGATTCCTGAAGATGTGTTTGCCCGGCTTTATGGCATGGGTTTTGGTCTAGGTAAAAGTTCTCCGGTAGGAGGCGCCTGGCAGCAACGCTTAAAACAAGGATTGTTCAGCTCAGGGGTATCCTCAAGCCCGGTAAGAAAAGAAGTTAAGCAGAGAAGCTTCTGGATGAAGGTAGATTGTGAATTAATCGTCTATGGAGCGACTGAGCCTGACGCAAAGGTTACGGTGCAGGGGCAGCCGATTAATTTAAGGCCCGATGGTACTTTTACCCTGCGCTATTATTTGCCGGATAGCAAACAGGTAATTCCGGTAAAAGCGACCTCTGCGGATAAATTAGAAGAACGTACAATTACTCCAATCGTAACTCGAGAAACCAGATAAGACCATGCCTAAAGGATACCTTTGTATAGTTTTACATGGACACCTGCCTTTTGTGCGCCATCCGGAACATGAAAATTTCCTGGAAGAGGATTGGCTTTATGAGGCAATCACCGAGACCTATGTGCCGCTGATCTCTGTTTTTGAAGGGCTTGTTGCCGACAACATAGACTTTCGGATCACCCTTACCTTAAGCCCTACGCTTATCTCTATGCTTTCCGACCCGCTATTGCAGGAGCGTTATTTAAAGCATATAAATAAGCTTATTGAGTTGTCCCAAAAAGAAATGGAAAGAACCAGGTGGCAGGAGCCATTCAGGCGGCTGGCGGAGATGTATTTCGGCAGATTTTCACACGCCCGCGAAACCTTCCAGAAATATAACCGTAACCTGGTCCTCGCTTTTAAAAAATTTCAGGATTTGGGCAAGGTTGAAATAATTACCTGCGGGGCTACGCATGGGTTCTTTCCGCTTATGGATGTTTGCCGGGCTTCGGTGCGCGCCCAGGTAAAGGTGGCGGCAGACCATTATGAGGGTACTTTCGGCAGAAGGCCGCGTGGTATTTGGCTTCCGGAATGCGGTTTCTGCCCCGGGCATGACGAAATATTACGCGAGGCGGGCATCCGTTATTTTTTTACTGATTCTCATGGGCTTTTACACGGTACCCCGCGGCCTAAATACGGAGTATTCGCTCCGGTTTATTGCAAGGGTACAGGAGTAGCTGCTTTTGGCAGGGACCTGGAGTCATCAAAACAGGTCTGGTCTTCTATCGAAGGATATCCCGGAGATTATAACTACCGCGAGTTTTACCGTGATATTGGATTTGACCTGGAGTTTGAATATATTAAGCCTTATATCCATCCGGATGGAGTGCGTATTAACACGGGGATAAAATATTATCGCATAACCGGAACAGGCAACCATAAAGAGCCTTATGTGGCGGAATGGGCCAGGGACCGCGCAGCGGAGCATGCCGGTAATTTTATGTTTAACCGCCAAAAGCAGGCCAGCTACTTAAATGACCTTATGGGTAAGGCACCGATTATTATTTCACCCTATGACGCTGAGCTTTTTGGGCATTGGTGGTATGAGGGGCCGATGTGGCTTGATTTTCTTTTCCGCAAAACTGCCTGCGACCAGAATGAGATACGCATGATTACTCCTTCGGAATACCTGGAAGAGAATCCGCGCAATCAGGTGATTACCCCCTCACTTTCCAGCTGGGGTTATAAGGGGTACTCGGAGATGTGGCTGCAAGGGACCAATGACTGGATCTACCGGCATTTGCATGTGGCTTCAGAGCGGATGAGCGAGTTAGTGAGAAGTTTCCCCGGGGCCGAAGGTTTGCTGCGCCGGGCTTTAAATCAGGCCTTGCGCGAGTTACTGTTGGCGCAAAGTTCGGATTGGGCCTTTATCCTGGGGACGGGTACGCATACAAGTTACGCGGTGCGCCGCACCAAGGACCATCTTTTAAGATTTAACCGGATTTACGAAGATATCAAGTCTAATAATATTAATCAGGATTGGCTCTCGGATATTGAATATAAGGACAATCTCTTTCCTAATATAGATTACCAGGTGCATCAGTAGCATGCAGGATCATCTAAAAATCCCTAAGCATATAGCTTTTATTATGGACGGTAACGGCCGCTGGGCAAAAGAAAGGGGCTTAAACCGTACTTGCGGCCACCGCGAGGGGATAAAACGCGTAAAAGAAATTATCCGCGGCGCAGGCCAATTAGGTATCAAGGTAATTACTTTTTTTGCTTTCTCAACGGAAAATTGGTCCCGGCCAAAGAAAGAAATCAGTGTGTTGATGCGTTATCTGGGTAACTTTCTGGACAGAGAAATCGTTGAATTGCATAAGAATAATATGCGCTTTCTGGTTATCGGCAGAAACGAGCCTATTCCTAAATATCTCCAGGCGAAGATTAAAAAGGCCCAAGAGAAGACCCGCGCCAATACCGGCTTGACTATTGTTTTGGCTTTAAATTATGGAGGTAGGGAGGAGATTGTGGATGCCGCCAAACAATTCGCCAAAGATGCATTAACCGGCAAGGCCGACATTGAGAAGCTGGACGCAAAGCAATTCAGCCGTTATTTCTACGCCGCGGATATCCCTGATCCCGATCTTTTAATCCGCACCAGCGAGGAGATGCGGATCAGTAATTTTCTGCTTTGGCAGCTTTCGTATTCTGAGTTTTATTTTCCCAGGAAATACTGGCCGGATTTCGGTATGGATGATTTAAAAGAAGCGATCAGCGAATATCAAAAAAGAGATCGCAGGTTCGGAGGATTAAATGTTTGCTAAAAGGATAATCAGCTCAGCGGTATTAATCAGCATTATCTCAGTAGTGGTATTTTTCGACTGGCTCTGCGGATTAGCGGCTACAATTTTTATCGTCGCCGGATTATATGAATATTTCGCGATGCTTGAGAAAAAAGGGATAAAGATCTATAAATATTTCGGTATCGGCATGGGGGCGGTTATCCCGCTGTCGATTATGTTCAGGTTTGAGCCGACTAAAAGCTGGGAGCTGCTTTTTATTGTCCTGGCCTTGTTTTTTATCCTGATTATGCAGTTTAAACGCCGGGACTCATCCGGGGTGATCGTGGATATATCAACTACGCTTTTTGGCATACTTTATGTTGCCTGGTTCTTTAGTTTTATTATAAAAATACGATATCTATCCGGAGGGTTTGGTTTCCTGGTGGCTTTATTGTTAATTATCAAGCTGGGGGATATCGGGGCATATTTAGTGGGAAGCCGGTGGGGAAAGGTCCCTTTGATGCAGCATATCAGCCCAAAGAAGACCGTTGAGGGAGCGCTCGGAGGATTATTATTCAGCGTTTTGGGCGCCTTAGCCAGCAAATCATTCCTGCCATTTGGCTATGGGCAGTTGTTGTTTGTGGCAGTCGGTTTAGGGGTGCTTGGCCAACTGGGCGACCTTTCTGAGTCCTTGCTTAAGAGGGACTGCCAGATTAAAGATTCGGGCAACATCTTTCCGGGTATGGGCGGCGTGCTGGATCAGATTGACAGTTTGTTATTTACCGCGCCGGTATTTTATTTCTATCTTAGCGTAATAGTAAGATGAAGAGAATCGCGGTTTTAGGCTCAAGCGGCTCAATAGGCCAAAGCACGCTTTCGGTGGTCAGGAGCCTGCCGAAAGAGTTCAAGGTTGAGGCCTTGAGCGTTAATTCGGATATCGTTACCTTAAAACAACAGATAAGGGAATTTAAGCCGCGCCTTGTATGTGTAAGAAACGAGCAGGCGGCTGGTAAGCTTCGCGCTGGTTTAGGCTCTTCAGTAAAAATTTTCTGCGCGGAAGAGGGCCTGAATGAAATGGTCAAGGATAGCCGGATTGACCTGGCGATGTTCGCTATTTCCGGTTCGGCAGCGCTGAAGCCTCTGCTTACTTCGATTAAGAGCGGTAAAGATATTGCCCTGGCTAATAAAGAGGCCCTGGTAATGGCCGGGCCTTTGGTTATGCGCCTGGCAAGGCGGCATAAAGTAAATATCCTGCCGGTTGATAGCGAGCAGTCAGCTATCTGGCAGAGCCTGGGGAGTTTCCGGCAGGCAGATGTCAGGCGGGTCTACCTTACTGCTTCCGGAGGGCCTTTAAGAAATTTACCGGGGAGCCAATTTAAAAAGGTTAACCTGAAAAAAGTATTGCGGCATCCCCGCTGGAAGATGGGCAAAAAAATTACCGTTGATTCGGCAACCCTGATGAATAAGGGGCTAGAACTGCTCGAGGCGATGTTTTTATTTGATTTATCAGCGGAAAAGATCAAAGTATTGATTCATCCTGAGGCGTTGATTCATTCCATGGTTGAGTTTATCGACGGGGTAATCATGGCGCAACTTTCAGCAGCGGATATGCGCATACCTATCCAGTATGCTTTATCGTATCCGGGGCGCCTGGTAAATAAGCTTCCGGGAATAGATTTTTACCGTTTGAATAAAATGCATTTTGAAAAACCGGATCTAAAGAAATTTCCCTGTTTGGCCCTAGCTTACCAGGCAGCCAGGCAGCTGGGGACTATGCCGGCGGTAATAAATGCGGCTAATGAGGTTAGTGTGTTCAATTTTTTAAACAAGCGCATAGATTTCTTGACTATTCCGAAAATAATAGAAAAGGTGATGCGGCGCCACGCAAGAATAGCTGATCCCAGCCTTGCGGATATAATCGCTGCCGACTCATGGGCCAGGGAAGAAGCTGCCCGCATAGGCGGCTGATTTTAAATTAAATATGATTAGTGTACTTATTTTTATCTTTATTTTAAGCCTGCTTATTATCGTGCATGAATTCGGGCATTTTATCGCCGCGCGCAAGAATGGAGTGCGCGTTGAGAATTTTTCTTTGGGATTTGGCCCGCAGATTTTTAAGAAAAAGAAAAATGACACTGAATACAGCGTAAGCCTGATTCCTTTAGGCGGCTACGTAAAGATGGCGGGAGACAGCCGGTCAGAATATAAGGGCGAGAGCGATGAATACCTCTCCAAGAGCGTAGGGAGCCGTTTTCAAATTATTTTCTTCGGCCCGTTCTTAAATTACCTGCTCGGTTTCTTATTTTTCTGGTGCATTCTTTTCGCGGGTTACCCCAGCCTGACTAGTAAAGTAGGCGGTTTAATTGACGGCTACGGAGCTAAAGAGGCGGGTTTAGCGGTAGGGGACAAGATTATTGTTATAGACGGTGCGAGGGTTGATTTATGGGATGACCTGCAGCGCCAGATCAAGAAAAGAAAAGTGAAGGAGAGCGTGGAGCTTTCGGTTTTACGCGATAACCAGGAGTTAAAATTTAAGGTACCGATTAAGGATAAGGTTTTGGGGGATGAGTTGGGAGAGAAGCACTCCTTAGGGATTATCGGTATTTCCCCTTTTGATGAAATTGTCGAAGTCAGGCACGGTTTTTTCGAATCGGCTTATCTCGGGGTTAAAAAAACCATAGATTTGACTTTTATGACTTACAGGGGGTTATGGATGCTGGTTAGCGGCAAAATGTCCGTGCGCGATTCCGTAACCGGGCCGCTGGGTATATTTTACATTACCTCCAAGACGGCAAAACTGGGGATAATCGCGGTGATGCATTTGATCGCGGTTTTAAGCGTAAGCCTGGCGTTATTTAACCTTTTGCCGCTGCCTATACTTGACGGTGGGCATATATTTTTACTGGGTTTGGAAAAATTGAGGAAGAAGGCGCTGGGGGTCAAGTCAGAGAACATAGTGAATAATGTCGGTTTTACCCTGATGATTACAATAGCCTTATTAGTTACTTACAACGATATATTAAGGCTTTACGGCGATAAGATAAGTAAATTTATGGGCAAATAAATGGATATCGTAAGAAGGAAGAGTAAGGTTGTAAAGGCCGGTGGTGTTTTGATTGGCGGGGTAAATCCTGTCGTGATCCAGTCAATGACCAAGACCCGGACCTCTGATGTAGAAAATACGGTTATCCAGATCAATCAATTAAAGGATGCGGGATGCCAGATTGTGCGCCTGGCTATAAATGATTTTGAGGACGCGGCGGCCTTAAAGCGGATTAAAGCGAAAGTGAAATTGCCTCTTGTGGCGGATATTCATTTTGATTGGCGCCTGGCAATTGCCGCAATTGATAATGGAGCGGATAAAATAAGGTTGAATCCGGGTAATATTTACAAAAAAGAGCAGGTAGCCTCGGTTGTTTCCGCATTAAAGGCGGCCGGTATCCCTTTGCGCATCGGGCTTAATTCCGGATCGGTAAAAGAGGCAGGGCCAAGAAAATCTTTAATGAGCGATAAAATGGTCTCTGCCTGCCTGAGTTATGTAAAAATGGTTGAGGGGTTTAAATTTAATGATATCGTAATTTCGCTTAAAGCAAATAATGTCCTGGATACTATTGAGGCTTATCGCAAGATTTCTAAGGCCTGCAGTTATCCTTTACATCTTGGTTTAACTGCCACCGGTTCTGTTTATGGCGGGATTATCAAATCCAGCGTGGCTTTAGGGGCTTTACTTCTGGAGGGGATTGGTGATACAATAAGGGTATCCCTGACTGAAAAGCCGGTAGAAGAGGTCAGGGCAGCTAAATGCATATTAGAGTCTTTATCCCTGCGTAATTTTGGCCCGCAGATTATCAGCTGCCCTACCTGCGGCCGTTGCAAGGTGAATCTGGTTGGTATAGTAAAAGAGCTGGAGCAGAAGCTCTCGGTTATTGATTATAAGCAATTTAACCGGCCGGTGAAATTGGCTATAATGGGCTGTGTTGTTAACGGCCCGGGGGAGGCTAAAGAAGCGGATATGGGAGTTGCTTTTGGCAAGAACGAAGGAGTTTTGTTCAGGCACGGAAGAATATCCGGGAAAATAGCTCCGGGGGATTGCGTACGGGCTATATTAAAGGAACTTAAAACCAAGGAGAAGACGTGGCACATCAAACGCTAAAAGGAAGAGTGCGCGAAGATTTCATTGCTCGATACAGCAGTGTTTTATCTAAAAACTCCGGCAATAAAATGGAGGTAGCGGCTACTGTCAGGCAGATCCTCGAGGGGATCCTTAATCAGCCGCGCAGCGTGCTTAAAGAGCAGGACAGGGAAACTATTATTAATGAATTGGTTGACGAGTTTGCCGGTTTTGGCCCTATCGAGAAATTAATGATGGACCATGAAGTTACGGAAATTATGATCAACGGTACGCATAATGTATATGTGGAAAAGGGCGGGAAAAAGCTGATGACTGAGATAAGGTTTGACAGTGACCAGCAGCTTATGTATGTTATTCAAAAGATCCTGGCGCCTACCAGAAGAAGGGTTGATGAGACTCAGCCCTATACGGATGTTTGCCTGCCGGATGGTTCGCGAGTTAATATTATTATCCCGCCGTTAGCCCTGGATGGCCCGACAATAACTATCCGTAAATTTCTTAAGGTAATTCAAAGAGCGGAGGACCTTATCGCTTTGGATACGCTGGATAAGAGAATGGCGGATTTTCTGGTTGCCTGCATAAAGGCCAAAGTAAACATGATCTTCGCCGGCGCAACCGGAAGCGGTAAAACCACGACCGTAGGCGTGCTTTCCAGCTATATTGATAATGATGAGCGTACTATTGTTATTGAAGATACGGCTGAGCTGCATCTGGCGCAGGACCATGTGGTCAGGCTTGAGACCAAGCCACCCAATATTGAGGGAAAAGGGGAGATCAGTATCAGGGACCTTTTTAAGAATTCTTTACGTATGCGGCCACAAAGGATTATTCTGGGAGAGATCAGGAGCGCCGAGGCCCTGGATATGCTTCAGGCAATGTGTTCCGGGCATAGCGGAGCCCTTTCGGTAATTCACGCGAATTCGCCCCAAGAGGTGATGCACCGCATAGAGACAATGATCTTAATGTCGGGTATCCCCATATCCTTAGAGGCGATTCACCGCCAGATCTCCGCATCTTTAAACTTAATTATTCAGCAGGACCAGCTTGCCGACGGCGGCCGTAAGATTACCCGGGTAACCCAGATAAACGGGCTCAAGAACGGCTGGGCAAATCTGGAGGATATTTTTTATTATGAGATAAATGAAGTTGTTGAGCACGGCAAGGTGAGCGGCCGTTTCAGGGCTACGGGAGTCCAGCCGTCTTTCTATTCGCTGTTTGCCAAAAGAGGAATAACCTTAGCAAGAGAAATTTTTAATAAGGATTAGGGGCCAATATGCTCTGGAGTAAAAGCTTTATTCCCACATTAAAAGAAAACCCGCAAGAGGCCGAATCAACCAGCCATAAATTATTGCTGCGCGCAGGATTAGTGCGCATGCTTATGGCCGGGGTGTATACTTACCTTCCTTTGGGTTTGAGGGTTTTGAAGAATATCCAGGAGGTGATCCGGGAAGAGATGAATGCCTGCGGGGCAAATGAATTATTGCTTCCGGCTTTGCACCCTCTTGAGCTTTGGCAGAAAACCGGACGGGATAAAGACCTGGGGCAGGTGATGTTTGGTTTTAAAGACCGCCGGGGCAGGAGCATCTGCCTGGGGCCGACACATGAAGAGGCGATTACGGATTTAGTAAGGAGCCAGGTTTCCAGCTACCGGCAGCTTCCTTTGGTTTTATACCAGATCCAGACTAAATTCCGCGATGAGATACGGCCGCGTTTCGGCTTGATCCGCGCCTGTGAGTTTATTATGAAGGATGCTTATAGCTTTGACCAGGATGAGGCTGGGTTGGATAAGAATTATCAGGCGATGTTTGGCGCCTATAAAAATATATTTTCGCGCCTGGGCCTGAAAATTCTGATTACTGAAGCGGATTCAGGAGTGATGGGCGGCAAGGTCTCGCATGAATTCATGGTACCCAGCCAGGACGGGGAGGATATAGTTTTATCATGCCCAAAGTGCGGCGGGGCCAGGAGCTTTAAGGAGGAGGATAGCCAGGAGTGCCCTAAATGCAAATCCATAATGGATAAATTAAATTGCATTGAGGTCGGCCATATTTTTAAATTAGGGACAAAATACAGCCAGGCAATCCAGGCCAATTTTTCTGACGCCAAGGGGATTCTTAAGCCGATAATTATGGGTTGTTATGGTATCGGAGTTTCAAGGCTGATTTCGGCGGTGATTGAGCAAAATAACGACAGCGCAGGGATTATCTGGCCGCTGGGAGTAGCGCCTTTTGATGTAATTATTCTTCCCCTGGATGTAACGCATGCGGGGATTATGGATTTAGCCGGGGATATTTACCGGCAGGTGATTGATACGGGTAAGGAGGCGCTTTTGGATGACCGCGATGAGCGGGCAGGGATTAAATTCAAAGACGCCGACCTTTTAGGCATTCCCGTTCAGGTGATTATCGGCCGCGCCTGCCTTAAGGATAATACTGTTGAAATCAAACTGCGCAGCGACAACAGTAAAGAGAAGATAATTTGCCCTAAGGAGCAGGCATTGTCAGAGATAAAACGTTTAATTAAATTTGAAGGGAAGAAATAATGCCGGAAAAAACCGCAGCCGCAAACGAACAAGGCAGCTTATTTGAACAGGTACTGGTAAAATTAACCGATCCCCAGGGCGGGATTAAGCTTGATTTTTCAAAAGGCAAAGACCAGGCTTTTGTGATTTCTGTTGTCCATGTTATTAAGGAGATAGCCCGGGATAATAAAGCGCAATTATCCCGGCTTCAGGAAGAGGAGCTTTTGAATGAGGTAGTTGCTTATTTTCTTGAACTCGGGCCAATCGGCATGCTGCTTAGAGACGGGAGCATTTCGGAAATCATGATTAACGGCCCCAAGCAGGTTTATGTGGAGCGTAATGGAAAAATAGAATTGACTGAAATTACCTTTGCCGATGAGGCGCACCTTGCCTATTTTATTGAACGCATCCTTGATTATTCCGGAAGAAGGGTGAGTAGTTTAGAGCCATGCGTAGATGCCTGTTTAAAGGACGGCTCGAGGGTCAATATTGTCAAAAGCCCTGTTTCTACCATTGGCTCTTTATTAACCATCAGGAAGATGTCTTACCGGTTTTTAACCCTCGATGATCAGGTGCGCTTAAAGACGCTTAACCTTATGGTAGCGGATTTCCTGAAGGCCTGCGTTAGCTCCCGGTTAAATATCTTAATCTGCGGCGGAGCCGGTTCCGGAAAGACGACCATGTTAAATGCCCTGGCCGGGCATATTTCGGATAAAGAAAGAATTATTACCATTGAAGATACCCGGGAGCTCAATTTTAATCACAAACATTTTGTGCCGCTTGAGACACGCCTCCCGAATATTGAAGGCAAAGGCGAGATTTCCATGCGTACATTATTAAAGAATGCCCTGCATATGCGGCCTGACCGGATTATTATCGGAGAGGTGCGTGCGGAGGAGCTTTGGGATATGATCCAGGCGATGAATACCGGGCATGACGGCTCTATGACTACCTTGCATGCTAATTCAACTTATGATGCTATGGACCGGCTTGAGATGTTGGCGCTTTTAGGCAACCCGAATGTCTCAAGCGATGTAGCGCGCAGGCAGATTCTCTCCGCCGTGGACCTGGTCATCCATATGGTCAGGTTATCCGATGGCTCGCGCCGCCTGGTACAGGTCAGCGAGGTTAGAAAGGGCCAGGATTATGAGCTTGATGATATTTTTATTGTAGGCCAGGGGGAAAACGGCCCTACTGAACTAAAGGCTACCGGACAATCTTTGCGTTGTTATAATAAAATCAAGGCGAGAACCAGTTATACTAATAAACAGCTTGAAGGATAACTTGCCGGTAAGCGTAGATTAGGCGGGTGTTTATGGACAGGGAGAGCTTGAAGCAGGAAATAAGTCTTTTAGTTAAAGAGCTGATTTTGGCGCAAGGTTTTGTTTTGGTGGATATTATTTTCAGGCAGGAGCTTTCCGGATTATTATTGGGGCTGCTTGTAGATAGGCCGCAGGGAGGGATCAGTTTAGGGGAGTGCGGTTTATTGAACCGCCTGATACGCCAGGCGCTGGATGAAAGAAATATTTTATCCGGGCAGTATAACTTAGAGGTTTCCTCTCCCGGGCTTGACAGGCCGCTGAAGACAAAAGAGGATTTTACGCGCTGTTTGAATAAACAGGCGGTATTTTTTCTTAATGATTTAATTGGCGGCAAATGTGAGTGGAAAGGGGTAATCAGCAAGGTAGAAGAGCATTCCGTATTTATCGAACAGCCGAACGGGGCATTAGAGGTTCCCTTGGCTAAAATAAACAAGGCAAAACTGGTAATTTAAATAATGGAGAAATTAAAATGAGTCATGAGCTTTTAGCGATTATTGAACAGATTGAACGTGAAAAGGGGATTAAAAAAGAGATTATGCTCGAGGCAGTGGAAAGCGCTATGCTTAGCGCTGCTAAAAGGGTAATTGATTTAAAGCCGGATGAAGAGTTTAAGGTAGAGATCGACCGCTCTACGGGAGAGATCCGCGCTTTTCGCAACAACGAAAAAGTGACTAATATTGATTTTGGCCGCATTGCCGCTTCTACCGCCCGGCAGGTAATTATCCAGAAGATGCGTGAGGCGGAAAAGGATGTGGTTTTCGGGGAGTTTCAGAGCCGCGTGGGAGAGATTGTCAGCGGCACGGTTTACCGTTTTGAAAAGGGCAATGTAATTGTTGACTTGTTAGGTAAAGCCGAAGGTGTCCTGCTCAAACGCGAGCAGTCCCCCAAGGAGGAGTTTAAACAGGGCCAGCGAGTCCGGGCTTATGTTGTTGAAGTAAAAAAGGATGTTAAGGGGCCGCAGATTATTTTGTCGCGCGCGCATCCCAACCTGGTCAAAGAATTATTTGAATTGGAGGTTCCTGAGATTTACGAGGGAATCGTCGAGATAAAAGCTATATCCCGCCAGGCAGGAGAGCGCACTAAAATCTCGGTCAACTCAAAGAATGATAAAGTTGATTCAGTAGGGGCTTGTGTAGGCATGCGCGGAAACCGCGTAAGGAATATTGTCAATGAATTGCAGGGCGAGAAGATTGACATTGTGCGTTATAATGAAGATGTGCGTGAATACATTAAGGCCGCGCTTTCCCCGGCCAAGGTTTCCGAGATCAAGTTAGACAGGGAGAAGATGAAGGCTGAGGTTATTGTAGATGACGACCAGCTTTCTTTAAGTATCGGCAAACATGGCCAAAATGTGCGCCTGGCCTCCAGGCTTGTAGGATGGGAGTTGGACATCCGTACCAAGAGCATGATCGCCGCTGAGGCGCTGGGCGGGAAAAAGGAAGAAGACAAAGCTGCTCAGCCAGGGGCAAAAGAGGCCCAAGAAGAGGAGCCCAAGGCAAAGAAGGCCAAAAAAGAAGTTAAGAAAGAAAGTAAAAAGGAAGTTAAAAAAGAGGCAAAAAAGGAAACTAAGAAGGCAGCCAAGAAAGAGGGCTTTTCTCTGGATGATCTTTCCGGCGTCGGCGAAAAGATCATAGAAAGTTTAAAAGAAGCAGGGATTAAGAGCCTCGATGATATAATTAAGGCAAAAGAAGAAGGGCTGCTAAATATTAAAGGTATCGGAGAGAAAAAAGCGCAAAAGATAATCGCAGAGGCAAAAAAATTACTTTAGTTTTAGTATAAAGGTCTGTTTGCAGGTAGCTTAAGGGAGAGAGATTATGCCCAAGGTAAAAAAAGAAAAAACAGCAGTGAAAAAATCAGTTAAACCTACAGCTAAAAAGGCAACTTCAAAGGCCCATGTTTTGAAGCCTAAAGCTGTAGTGAAACCGCTTAAAACCAAGGTTACCGCAAAAAAGAAGAAAGAAGTAGCCCATCCGGTAATTAAACCTGCGGTAAAACATGAAACAAAGGCTGAGGTTAAAATAGAGATTAAGCCTGCGCAGAGGCGCGTACCGATTCATCCTATTGAATCGGGTACAGCGCACAAGCGCGCGGAGCGCGTACCGGCTCATCCGGTAGAGACGGGTGCAGCGCATAAGCACGTACCGGCTCATCCAGTAGAGCTGGGTACAACGCATAAAGTAGAAGTAAAACATGAGGTTAAAACCAAGATAGCCCCCGAGGTAAAACCAGAGCCTGTTGTTGAGGTTAAGGCTGCAGCTGCTCCTGATAAAGAGATCGAGATTGAACTTCCCATTACGCTTAAAGATTTAGCGGTGAAATTACAGGAGAAATCAAGCGTTCTCATAAAACATTTTATGGGTATGGGGATAATGGTTGGGATCAACCAGGCCCTGGATGAACAGGCTGTGAGTAAGCTGTGTTTAAAGTATAACTGCGCGATCAAGAAAGCCCCTAACGCCGAAGAAATAGCCTTACAGGAGCATAAAGAAAAAGATAAGCCCGGTGATCTTAAGAAGCGTTCGCCCATAGTTACTTTTATGGGCCACGTTGATCACGGCAAGACCTCTTTGCTTGATGCTATACGTAAAACTAAGGTCGCCGAAGGTGAGCACGGAGGGATTACCCAGCATATCGGCGCTTACCGGGTCAACCTGCCGACAGGTGAAATCACCTTTTTGGATACGCCCGGCCATGAGGCATTTACCGCTATGCGTGCCCGCGGAGCGCGGATTACCGATATTGTGGTTTTAGTGGTTGCCGCTGATGACGGGATTATGCCGCAGACCCAGGAGGCAATTGACCATGCTAACGCTGCCGGAGTAACTATTATTGTCGCTATAAATAAAATAGATAAGCCGCAGGCGGATATTGATATGGTGAAGAAACAGTTATCGCAGGCCGGTTTAAACGCTGAAGACTGGGGCGGAAAAACCATCACTGTGCCGGTTTCCGCTAAGACCGGTGAAGGGATAGATAACTTACTTGAGATGATCCTGCTGCAGGCGGAAATAATGGAGTTAAAAGCAAATCCTAACCGTCCGGCAAACGGAGTAGTTGTGGAGGCCAGGATGGCTAAGGGCAGGGGCCCGGTAGCTACGCTGCTTGTGCAAAACGGCACGTTACATCTTAACCAGAATATAATCGTGGGTAATTTATATGGAAAGATCCGGGCAATGCTTAATGACCGGGGCCAGTCAGTAACCTCTGTCGGGCCGGCTTCTCCCGTAGAGATACTGGGGATCAGCGGAATCCCGCAGGTGGGCGAGCAATTTTTTGTGATTGAGGATGAAAGGCAGGCAAAGGATTTAGTCCAGGCGCGCGTGGAAAAAGAAAGGCAGCAACAGATAAAAACCGTAAAAAGGGTAAGCCTGGAAGACCTGCATAATCAAATTGCCGAAGGAAAAATCAAAGAGCTTAAACTGATCATTAAGTCTGATGTCCAGGGTTCGCTTGAGGCGATTAAGGATACCCTGGATAAGTTAAATGTTTCTGAGATCAAGATTGAAGTGATTCATACCGGGGTAGGCAATATTAACAATTCAGATGTGATTTTAGCGGTCGCTTCCGATGCCCTGATCGTGGGTTTTAATGTCAACGCCGATGAATTGGCCAAGGAGCTGATCTCTAAAGAAGGCATCGAAGTAAAAATATACAATATAATTTATGAGCTGGCTAATGATATAAAGGCTGCGGTAGAGGGCATGCTCGATCCTAAACTTAAGAGGGTATTTTTAGGCAAGGCCGAGGTTAAGCAGATGTTTAAGCTTTCCCGTTCCGGGCTAATCGCCGGATGTATCGTAACTAAGGGCAAGATTAACCGCAACAGCCTGGTTACGGTGGTGCGTAACGGCCAGGTTGCTTTTGAAGGAAAGCTTTCAAGCCTGAAGCGTTTTAAGGATGATGTGCGCGATGTCGCTGAAGGGTTTGAATGCGGAATAGCGATCAGCGGTTTTGATCAGTTAATGGAAGGCGATACCATCGAGGCTTACGAAATAGAAAAAATCGCCAGGACGCTATGAAAAAGAGAATATTAAGCGGGATGCGGCCTACAGGCAAGTTACACCTGGGGCATCTAGTCGGAGCATTATCCAACTGGGCAAAGCTCCAGAGTGAATATGACTGTTTCTTTATGGCCGCGGATTGGCATGCGCTTATGTCAGAGTATGAAAACCCGGAGAGCCTTAAAGAAAATACGCTGGATAATGTTATTGACTGGCTTTCTTGCGGTATCGATCCTGAGAGGTCAACAATCTTTGTTCAATCGCAGGTACCGGAGCATCTTGAACTTTCTTTTGTCCTGTCTTTAATTACCCCTCTTGGATTGCTGGAGCGCTGCCCTACTTATAAGGAGCAACTGCGCGAAGTGACTAACCGTGATTTAAGCACCTATGCCTTTTTGGGGTATCCGGTTTTGCAGGCCGCTGACATCCTGCTTTATAAGGCGGATGCCGTGCCGGTAGGCGAAGACCAGCTGCCGCACCTGGAATTAACCCGCCAGATCGTGCGTAAATTCAACCATCTCTACAAAACAAATTGTTTTCCCGAACCAAAGGCCCTGCTTACCGAAACTACCCGGCTTTTGGGCTTAGACGGCCGCAAGATGAGTAAAAGCTATAATAATTATATCGCTTTATCCGAAGGGCCGGAAATAATCCGGAAAAAAATACAAAACATGTTTACTGACCCGCAGCGCATACATTTAAGTGACCCCGGTCATCCGCATAAATGCAATGTTTTTGGTTATTATGCGGTATTTTTCCCGGAGACAAAGCAAGAGATGGAACAGCGTTGTTCTAAATCCTTAACTGGTTGTACCTCATGCAAAAAAGAATTGGCGGATAAAATAATTGATCTATTGGCCCCAATACAGGAAAAAAGGCAGGCATTGCTGAAAGATAAAAAGCGTATCCGGGAGATTCTCTCTGCCGGAAACTCAAAGGCCTCAAGCCTTGCCAAAAAAACCATGGATGAAGTAAAGGGCTTACTTAAATTATAATATGAATTATAAAATACGTTTAGATATGTTCGAGGGCCCGCTAGACCTGTTGTTGTACCTGGTGAAGAAAGACCACCTTAATATTTACGATATTCCTATCGCTAAGGTTACCCAGCAATACCTGGAGTATATCAATTTTATGCAGCTTCTGGATCTGGATACCGTGGGGGATTTTTTGGTAATGGCCGCCACCCTTATGCAGATAAAATCCAAGATGCTGCTTCCGGCAAGCGAGACGCCGGCCGAAGAGGAGCAGGAGGACCCGCGCGCTGAGCTGGTAAAGAGGCTCCTGGAGTATGAGAAATTCAAACAGATCGCCGATAATCTAAGGGAAAAAGAGCTCAGCCAGCAGGATGTTTTTAAGCGGCCAAAGACAGAGCTTCCTGCCGGTGCCCAGGCAGCTGCCAAAGAAGATGATAAATATTTTGAAGCGAGCATCTTTGATCTGATCAGCGCCTTTTCCCAGGCCTTAAAAGATATCCCCAAAGAGGTTTTTTATGAGGTAATCAAAGACCAGTTTACCGTTGAACAGAAGGTGCATGATATCCTGCACCTGTTACTGGTTGAAACAGATGTAAAACTTTCAGCCCTGTTTAGTAAAGCAAAGGACAAGCTTGAGATAATTGTAATATTTCTGGCGATCCTGGAACTGGCGAAAATGAAAGAGATCGTCGCCCGGCAGGACGCGGCATTTGAGGATATAATTATATCCAGGAATAAGGAAAATATCATACCCTATGAGCGAAGAGACCAGGAAAACCCTGCTTAAGCCCAATCCGATTATCGCTGATATCAAGGAATCCGAAGAGGATGTGGTCCTAAACATATCTTTAAGGCCGAAGAAGTTTTCTGAATTTGTCGGGCATAAAGATATCGTGGATAACTTGAAAATTGCGATCCAGGCGGCCAAGCAAAGGAAGGAGCCGCTGGAGCATGTGCTTTTAAGCGGGCCTCCCGGTCTGGGCAAGACTTCTTTGTCCCATATTATTTCGCATGAAATGGGCGCCAAGATTACCGCTACCAGCGGCCCGGCAATCGAGCGCGCCGGAGATTTAATTGGAATATTGACGAACCTGGAGTCCGGAGACATTCTTTTTATCGATGAAATTCACCGCATGTCCAAGGTGGTCGAAGAGTTTTTATATCCGGCAATGGAGAATTTCCAGATTGACTTTGTGATTGATAAAGGGCCTTATGCCAAAACTATCAAATTCAATCTTAAGCCCTTTACCTTAATCGGAGCGACTACGCGCACCGGGCTTTTGGCTGCTCCGCTTCGGGGGAGGTTCGGCATATTTTACAGCCTTGATTTCTATAAAATAGAAGATCTGGCCAAGATTATAAAGAACTCAAGCGCCTTATTGGCGGTAGAGGTTGACGAGGGCGCGGCATTAGAGATTGCCCGCCGCGCCAGAGGCACCCCGCGCATTGCTAACCGCCTTTTACGCCGCGTGCGCGATTATGCCCAGGTGCTTAAGATTAAACAGGTTGATCAGCCGGCGGCCTCTAAGATCCTTGATGAGCTTGGTATAGACCAGGCGGGTTTTGATGATTTAGACCGCAAGGTTTTAAAGCTTATCTTAGAGTCGTTTGGCGGAGGCCCGGTGGGAATAGAGTCTCTGGCAGCCAGCCTGAATGAAGAGGTGGATACTATCGCCGATACAGTTGAGCCGTATCTTTTAAAGGCGGGATATTTAAAACGCACCTCCCGCGGCAGGCTTGCCACAAAGAAGGCTTTTGAGCATTTTGGTTTAAGGTTTAATAAAGAGCAACAGGAAGAGATCTTTTAGTTGTTTTTTTGAAATGAAAATCCTACTGCATATCTGCTGCGCTCCATGCCTGATTTACCCTTTAAAAAGGCTGAATGGCCAAGGCTTTAAGGCAAAAGGATTTTATTATAATCCTAATATTTTTCCTATCGGCGAATATGAGAGGCGTAAGGAAGCGGTTTTGACTTTAAGTAAAGAGCTGCGACTTGAGGTTGACTACCCTGAGTATCTGCCAGCAGAATTCACTGAAGCAATCGGGGTTAATCTCTGTGCGCCGGAACGTTGCGGGTATTGTTGGAAAATACGTTTGACCAGGACAGCTTTATACGCTAAAGAAAATGGTTTTGATGCGTTTAGCTCAACTTTATTAGTCAGCCCATACCAGAGCCAGGAGTCGCTTAAGCAATTAGGCAATCAGGCTGGCGAAGAGGCAGGAGTAAGTTTTTATTACGAAGACTTCCGTGCTGGATTCAGGCAGGCGCACGAAGAAGCCAGAAATAAAGGGATCTATTGCCAAAAATATTGCGGTTGCAGTTATTCCGAGGCTGAACGCAAGATTAAGGTGAAAAAATGAAAAAGAAAATACTGGTTTTATTATCGGCATGCTGTTTATTAAGTTTAAGCCTGGTTTTTGCTCAAAATAAAGAAGCGGCTGTTAAAAAAGGCCCGGCCCGGGGTATCTGGGTTTCGGTATTTTCAAGCAAGAAGGTGCTTTATGCCAAGGACGGAGTAAGCAATTTGATTGCCCAGTGTAAAAAAGCAAAGATAGATGAAATTTACCTGCAATTTTTCCAGTCAGGCAACGCCTATTATGATTCCAGGATCTGCGATAGAACTAAATATGATGATATGGTCAAGGCCTCAGGAATGGATAGCTTGGATTTATTGCTCAGGGAGGCGCAAGGCAATAATATAAAAGTCTTTGCCTGGGTAAATGTTTTAAGTTTAGGCAAGAATGAGAAGGCGGATATCCTGAAGAAATACGGAAGCTCAATTTTGACCCTGGACCAGTATCAGAGAGGGTCAAAAACCGACTCCAATACGGAGTTGGATAAATATTACCTTAGAGAGGACCAGATATTTTTAGAGCCGGGAGACCCGCGGATAGAGGAGTATATCCTGACCGTGGTTAATGAAATCATCAACCGCTATCCGCTGATCAGCGGAGTACACCTGGATTATATCCGTTATCCCTCGCCTGTTCCGTTTGTCCCGGGCTCAAGATTTAAGAAATTCGGTTTAACTTATGGTTATGGGGTAAAAAATGTGGAACGTTTTAAAGATAAGACCGGGCTTAATCCTCTGGATACATTGAATAATGAAGACGAGTATCTGGCCTGGGATAATTGGAAACGCCAGCAGGTTACGGATCTGGTGCGTAAAATTTCAAATTTAGTTAAGGTCAAATCCGCGGATTTGGAGGTTTCCTGTGCGGTTATCCCGTTAACCGAACGCGCATATACCAATGCCTTTCAGGACTGGTCAGGCTGGCTTGAGGAGGGGATCGTTGATTATGTAATACTAATGTCTTACACCAAAGATAATCAATACGCAAAAGAGATAGTCAAATCTAGCCTCGGGCACCGCGGCAAGGGAAAGATATATATCGGCATAGGGCTGTTTTTAATGAAAAACAACCCGGACCTGTTCTTTAACCAATACCGCATGATTACTGGCCTGGCCCCTGACGGCATAGTCCTTTTCTCAATTGACGATTTGTCCGAACAGGTAATCGGTTACTTGAACTAATCTAAAATCCTCCATATCAACAATGCTTAAACTTTCCGAATTTGATTATCCACTCCCTAAAGAATTGATTGCCCAGTATCCTCTGGAAAGCAGAGAAGAGGCGAGATTATTGATTGTGAACCGGCAAACCGGAAAGGTTACCCACGGCATATTTAAAGATGTTGGAAGTTTCTTTAAAGCAAAGGATTTATTGGTTCTTAATGATACCAAGGTCCTGCTTTGCCGCTTAATGGGCAAGAAAACAACCGGAGGCAGGGTTGAGATTTTACTTACCCGGCGTTTAAACGGCACAACATTTTCCTGCCTGGTCCAGCCAAGCCGCACGAAGGCCGGGGAAAAGATTATTTTCGCCGAAGGGAAGATTTCCGGGCATTTAAGCGCCAGGGGCCAGATTAGTTTTAAGCAGGCTGAGGCGGATATGATTTATAATTATGGCGTGGTGCCCTTGCCGCCTTATATAAAACGCGAGCCTGTTGATTCAGATAAAATTTATTATCAGACGGTTTACGCCAAAACTGAAGGCGCGCTTGCCTCGCCGACTGCCGGGTTGCATTTTACGGAGAAAATGCTTGCGGATTTGCCCATTAAAGGCATTCAGCTGGCTTATGTAACTTTGCATGTTGGCTTAGGCACGTTCCGGCCGGTAAGATGCGAAAATATACTTGAGCATAAGATGGAGCCGGAGTATTTTTCGGTGCCGGATGAAACCATTGCCAAGCTCAACCAAGTCAAAGCTGATAAAGGCCGCATTATCGCTGTCGGCACAACTGCTTTAAGGACGCTTGAGACTTACGCTGACGGCAGAAAAGAAGGTAATACGGATTTATTTATTTATCCGGGATATAAATTTAAATTAACCGATTGTTTGCTGACTAATTTTCATCTGCCGATGACCACGCTTTTTATGCTGGTCTGCGCCTTTGGCGGAGAGAAGCTGATGAAGCAGGCGTATCAGGAAGCAGTTGAGAAGAAATACAGGTTTTACAGTTACGGCGACGCAATGTTGATTCTTTGAAATGACCTTGTCAAGTTTCTCGCTCAGGTCGATTTCTTCACGCCAATGATCTTTCGTATTTCGGTGGCTGCGGAACTCGTGGTTTTTGTTCTAACAAAAACCACTCAAACATCCTCGCCATCCCCGTTTTGTCGCTTCGCTTCACGGGGATTCCCGAAATACTCAAGCTCTATTGGCTAAAATCGACATTCGCTGCGAAACTTGCCAATGTCATTTAAAGTATTCCCCCGGGTATTAATAAAAAAGGAGGGTAAAATGAACAAGATTACTCTTAAATGGCTGGATATTAAGAAATTAGTAAGAGATAAGATCGATTCATCTTTTGATGAAACTTTAAGAATTGATGAGATCGATATCGTTGGTGACGATGAGCTTAAGAAAAGAATGGGGACGTTATGCCTCCAAGAGGAATCTAAATGTGAGGATACAGAGAATTCACATCGTCTTGCTTGGGGTGGATGTTTTTTAGCGATAGGTATTCTGTTGGGTATCATTTTCATATTCCGTGTTTGGCCATTCTTACCAGGATTTCTAGAGACAAAATCATATTTAACGCAATTGTTATGGAGTTCAAGTTGGACAGCCATTGGCATAAGTCTTGGGTTATATAATAGTCGAAATGAAAGTAGTAAACGGAGTAAAGAAAATAGGCATTATTATACTTATTTTCTTTTTGTTTTTATCATTATTACTCTAGTGTCATTTGTTCTTCTTGGAACTTTTGATAAAAATGTTGATAGGGTTTATGTTTATGTTGCCGCTTCGCTTACAGGAATAATTTTAGGTTTTTCAGGTGATAAATTAGGTGATAAATTAAATATTATTAAATAGCTAGATTTGTTTAGCGTATGGCTTGGCTTGTTTCGGAGCAGGGAGTTTGCAGACCGAGCGGGTTATTCTAAATAGGTGGAAAGTGGGTAAGAATCAATTAACAGTTATTTTGGAAAGTATAAAGATATTAGCAAAATGGATTAATTTATTATTCCAAGGATTTTGGATAAAGGGTTCCATAAGAAAATCTCTACGAAAGAACTTAGAATATATTCTTATTTTTCCTGAGTTTAAGAAAAGACTGTTTTATCATCCAAGGAGTTTTTTCTTTAAAGCTTCTAAAGATTTCTTCTATTTTTGTGGATATAAAACTCAGAAAGCAGCCGATGAAATTCTGTCTTATTGTGGTTTAGATAAGATTTTTGTCAAGGTTACTTTTGACGAATTAGAGGCTCAGAGAGGTTCATTTTTGGTTCCTCCTATGTTTAGAAATGACCTGCCTGGTAAGATATATCAATTGAATCAAAACCAGTATACTATATACATTAATAATAAATACCAGTCGCGAGTAATAGCGTCAATCTTATCCCATGAGATAAGCCATGCTTACATTATGAGCAGCGATATCAAATTTAAAACAAACAGTTCGCAGAAAGAAAGATTCGAAGAACAAATGACAGATTTAGCTACTATTGCACTTGGGTTGGGTAGGTTAATGATAGATGGGCATTTTTATTCTTTTCGTGAGAAAGGAATTGATTATACTGGAACAGTAGGTTATTTAAAATCAGGTGAGTTAGAATATGCTCAAGCACTAATGGAGTTAAAAATAGAACAGGCAAATAGAAAAATATCTAATGTAATATTAGGTAATTAACTGGGTAGATAATAAGCAATTAATAGAGGCCTTAGCGGACAGCAGATAGCTCTAATGTAATGGGTAGTTTAGTTTCTTTTTGTCTACCGAGGGGTGACGAGGAAGAGGGGCATCCCCGTTCCGAGGAAAGATTTACCCCGAAGGAATGGGGATACTTCATCGGCAGGACCCCGAGGTCTCACGGAAAGTTAGCATAGGAGGAGAATATGAAGACATTGATCACTTATTATTCCTATAGCGGTATTACTGAGAAAGTAATTGGTATATTTAAGGAAGTTTTAGAGAAAAGATCTGAGCTGAAGATTCAAAGGTTAAAACCAAAAGAAGAAATAACTTCTTTTTTTGCTCAGTGTATGGCGGCCAGGTTTAAGAAAAGATGCGAGATAGAAGAAGCGTTGTTTGATGCAAGTAGTTTTGATACTATTATTATAGGTTTACCTGTATGGGCATTTGCCCCTACGCCAGCCATTAATACATATTTAGATAAAGTTGGGGGATTAAACAATAAGAAACTGATTGTCCTGCTTACTTCAGGGAGCGGCGCCGGAGTCAAAACGTGCTTTAAATACATCAGCGATCTTCTGCACGCTAAAGGCGTATCCAATATAAGTGAAATTAATATTCCTAATACCAGGATGAAGGATACTGATTTTATTATATCGTCTATAGAAAAAGTTCTGTGATGTTAGTGTGGATAGGGATTTGCTAATATATAAAAAATATGTTTACGGTAATTCATAAGGATAAAAATAGTAAGGCGCGGTTGGGCAAGCTGGTCACTGCGCACGGTGAAATTGATACGCCGGCGTTTATGCCCGTTGGCACGCATGCTACGATTAAAGGGCTGATGTATAAGGACGTAGAAGAGGCAGGCGCTCAGATAATCCTTTCAAATGCCTATCATGTATTCCTGCGTCCGGGAATAGAGACAATTAAGAAGGCCGGAGGCCTGCACAAATTTATGGGCTGGAATAAACCCATACTTACGGATAGCGGAGGTTACCAGATTTTTAGCCTGGCGCTTTTCCGCAAGATGCACGATAAGGGGGTTGAATTCCAGTCGCACATAGACGGGCTGAAACATTTTCTTACCCCTGAAGATGTAATTAAGATCCAGGAAGATTTAGGTTCGGATATTATTATGCCGCTTGATGAATGCATTCATTATCCCTGTACCCGCGATCAGGCAAAGGTAGCCATGGACAGAACGATTGCCTGGGCGAAAAGATCGCAGGATGCGTATAAAAAAGAAAAACAGATTTTATTCGGTATTGTTCAGGGTGCTACTTATGAAGATTTGCGTAAGGATTGCGCCAAACGCATGGTGGATCTGGATTTCGACGGTTATTCTATCGGCGGAGTTTCGGTTGGCGAATCCAGCAATTTAATATATAATATTATTGAATTGGTCGCGGGTATACTTCCCGAGGATAAGCCGCGTTATGCCATGGGTATCGGATACCCTTTTGATATGGTAGAGGCAGTGGACCGGGGTGCGGATATGTTTGATTGCGTAATCCCCACGCGTTACGGCAGGAATGGCACAGCCTTTACCAGCTGCGGCAAAATTGTTATCCGTAATTCCGCTTATGCCGAGGACCTGCAGCCGCTGGATGCAAAATGCGGCTGCTATGTATGTAAGAATTTCTCCCGGGCATACCTCAGGCATTTGTTTAATGCCAAGGAAATGTTGGGTTTAATTTTGCTCAGCCTGCACAATGTTTATTATTTCCTGGATTTAATGCGCCAGGCGCGCCAGGCGATAAAAGAGGATAAGTTTAGCCAATTCAAACAGGTATTCCTAAGCGACTATAATAATCAAATATGCGCATAGATATAATTTCTATTTTTCCCGATATGTTTTCCGCTGTGTTGGATGAGTCCATCATTAAGCGCGCACAGAAAAAAGGCAAGGTTAAGATTTTTGTACATGATTTAAGGGATTATACTTTAGATAGGCATCATAAGGTTGATGACCGGCCGTTTGGCGGCGGCTCGGGTATGGTTATGCAGGCAGAGCCAATTTTTAGGGCAGTAGAAGTAATTAAGAAAAAAGTTAAATGCAGGGCCAGGGTAATATTATTATGCCCGCAGGGTAAAACTTTTAACCAGGGGAGTGCTAAGAGATTATCTAAATGCAGCAACTTGATATTTATTTGCGGCCATTATGAGGGGATAGATGAAAGGGTCAGGCAGCATCTGGTTGATGATGAGGTTTCAATCGGGGATTATGTTTTAACCGGAGGGGAACTGCCGGCTATGGTTTTGGTGGATAGCATAGTCAGGCTGATCCCGGGGGTTCTGGGGGATAAAAATTCCTTGAATTTTGAGTCATTCGAAGGTAATCTATTAGAATATCCGCAATACAGCCGGCCGGCTAAATTTAAAAAGTGGCCGGTTCCTGAGGTTTTGGTTTCCGGCGACCATAATAAGATTGCTGCCTGGAGAAAACAGGCGGCCATAAAGCGGACTAAAGAGAGAAGGCCGGATTTACTAAAAAAGTAAGGATAATAGGAGGAGTAAAAATGGATATTAAGACAATTGAATCAGCTTTTACGAAGAAAGAGATGCCGCAGTTTAATGTGGGAGATACGGTGAAGGTGTTTACCAAGATCCCCGAAGCCGATGGTAAATTCCGCCTGCATCCGTTTGAGGGAGTGGTAATTGCCAAAAGCGGTTCAGGTATCAAGCTTAATTTTACGGTAAGAAAAGTCTCTTTCGGTGAAGGAATCGAGCGTGTATTTCCATTATATTCACCGAGTATCGAGCGCATTGATGTTCTCCGTTCAGGAAAGGTCAGAAGGGCTAAACTTTATTATTTAAGAGGCAAGATCGGCAAGCACGCCACCAAGATAGAGAGTAAAGAAGAAAAAGCAAATTAGTGCTGCGATACGAAAGAAAACTAAAAAAGCGCGGTTTTGATTTAATTATCGGAGTAGACGAGGCAGGCAGGGGGCCGTTAGCCGGGCCGGTAGTAGCTGCGGCAGTGCTGCTAAAGGGCTATCGTTTCAGCAATCGCATTGATGATTCCAAGAAATTAAGCCCCGCGAAAAGAGAACGCGCGTTCTTTGAAATAAAAAATAAATCTTTATACGCGATTGCCTCAGTAAGCCATCGCCAGATTGACCGGATAAATATCCTGCAGGCTACTATTTTAGCCATGCAAAAGGCAATCTTAAAGCTGGCCAGGCGATTAAGCCCTGAAGAATTAAAACGTGTATTCATAATTATTGATGGAAACATGCGTTTTAAGTTAGGGCTGCCCTATCAGAGTATCATTAAAGGGGACGCCAGCTCCTTAAGTATTGCTGCCTCTTCTATACTTGCTAAGGTGTATAGAGATGCCTTGATGGTAAAATACCATAAGGATTATCCCGAGTATGGCTTTGATAAACATAAGGGATACCCTACAGCCGAACACCGTTTGATCTTGAGAAGAATCGGCCCTTCGGCTATTCACCGGAAGAGTTTCTTAAAGTGCCTGGGAAAAACTTAGAATTTGGTAAACAAGCTGAAAGCGCGGCAGTAAAATTTTTGAAAAGCCAGGGCTATAAACTCATCAGGCGTAATTATAAAACTAAATTTAGTGAAATAGATATCGTTGCAGAAGATAAAGGGGTTATTTGTTTTGTGGAAGTAAAGGCCAGGCACACAAAATTATTTGGCGAGCCGGCCGAAGCGGTTTGCGCGGTAAAACAAAGGCAGATTTCCAAGGCAGCAATTTGTTATTTGAAAGAAAATAATTTACTGGAGCATGCGGCGCGTTTTGATGTAATATCGCTTTTGTATATAAAGGATTCACCGGAAATTGATTTGATTAAAGACGCATTTGAATTAAGTTCCGTCTTTACCATTTAAAAACCATGGAATATAAAAACCAGTCTATAGTCAAATATTTGGATGACCTTTCCGCTAAACTTGCTGCTCCCGGAGGGGGGTCTGCGGCGGCTTTGAACGCCGCGATGGCTGCGAGCTTAATCAGCATGGTAGTTAACTTCACTCTGGGAAAACCCAAATATAGCGCATTTGAACCGGAGTTGAAACAAATATTAGCTAAATCCGAAAAATTAAGAAATGATTTTCTGGGGCTGGTAGACTTAGATGTAGTTGCCTACCAGAGCAAGGATGTGCGTAAGGCCCTGGATGTTTCGTTGATGCTGGCAAGGCTCTGCTGTGAGGCCGCGAAATTATGCCCGCCATTAATCAAGAAGGGCAATGTCAACTTAATTACGGATGTAGCGATAGCCGCACTTTTCTTTGAATCAGCTTTTCTCTCCGCCTGTTTTAATGTGGAGATTAATTTGAAGAACCTGAACCAGAAAAAGTTGGCCCAAGGCATAAAGAAAGAGTTAAATCAAGAAAACAAGATTATCCAGAAGGTTCGTAAAAATACGGAGGCCGGCGTTGGCAAAGTTATTAGAGGGTAAACCTATTGCTTTAAAGATCCAGGAAGAGATAAGGCAGAAAGTGCATGCTTTAGGTTTTACTCCGGTGCTCTCCAGTATTATGGTCGGAGAGAATCCTGCGGCCGAGACTTATGTTGAATCACAGAAGAAAATCGCCGGGAATTTAGGCATAGATTACCAGTTTCATAAATTGAAGGCGGGTATTTCCGAGAATGAGTTAATCGCATTTATTGAAAAGTTGAATTCAGATAAGTCGGTTAACGGGATAATCATCCTGATGCCGTTGCCAAAAGGAATAGATTACAAAAAGATCAGAGATTGTATTTCTTCAGATAAAGATATTGAGGGGGTAAGTCCGCTTAACCTTGGCATGATTATGCTTGGCAAGGCAAAGATTGTTCCTTGCGCCGCCGGCGGGGTAATGGAGTTATTAAATTCTACCGGAATAAATTTATATGGCCAGGAAGTGGTTGTGGTCGGCTGGGGAGAAGTTGTAGGTAAGCCGCTTGCGGTGCTTCTATCAGAGAAACTTGCTACTGTTAGTATTTGTAATATTGCAACCAATGAATTAGGAAATTTAGAAGGTCATGTGCGTCGAGCAACAGTGCTTATTGTGGCTGTTGGTCAAGCTGGTATAATTAAAGGTGAATGGGTAAAGGAAGGCGCAATTGTGATTGATGTGGGCATTAACCGTGTAAACGATAAAATAGTCGGGGATGTAGAGTTTGAGAAGGCGCAAAAGCGCGCCGGTTATATCACTCCTGTGCCGGGAGGGGTAGGGCCGTTGACTGTCGCGATTTTAATGCGCAACCTTCTTGTGGCAGCCAAAACCCAGCAGTCTTGAAGTTAAGCCAACCATGTGCCGAACCTTAATCTTAAGATGACATTTCAAGAGAAAATTCAGGCGGGGAAATTCCTGCTTACCTCAGAGGTTGGCCCGGCCAAAGGCATCCACACAGAGCAACTGCTTGCCGAGGTTGAGCTTTACCATAAGAAATCAGACGCGATAAATGTGACGGACCTGCAGAGTTCGGTAATGCGCCTGGGCTCGCTCACCGTAAGTTATCTGCTTAAGCAAAAAGGTTTTGAGCCGATTTATCAGTTGACCTGCCGTGACCGAAACCGCCTGGCCCTGCAATCAGATTTATTATCCGCGGCCGCCCTGGGGATAGAGAATATCTCAATCTTAACCGGAGACCATCCCAGCCGCGGGGATCATCCGGAGGCCAAACCGGTTTTTGATTTGGATTCAGTGCAGCTATTACAGGCAGCCAGAAAATTGGAATCCGGCCAGGATATGAAAGGGCATAAGCTTGAAGGCGCTGCGCCGAGATTCTGCCTGGGCGCGGCGGTCAATCCGGGGGCCGAGCCTTTAGAGCCGCAGATTATAAAAATGGAGAAGAAGATTTCCGCCGGAGCTGAATTTTTTCAGACCCAGGCAGTCTATGATATAGGCGCATTTGAGAATTTTATTGGCAAGATCAAGCATATAAAGACGCCGGTTATGGCAGGGATCGTTTTATTAAAATCAGCGGCTATGGCCCGCTTTATGAATAAACATGTAGCCGGGGTATTTGTCCCGGATGGCCTGATTAAGGAAATGGAAGAGGCTAAAGATAAGGCGGCTGCTTCAATTGAGATTGCCAGCCGCCTGATTAAGAAATTAAAACCTATGTGCCAGGGGATCCATATTATGCCGATTGGCTGGAATAAGATTCTGCCTCAGGTTTTGGAGGCCTCTGGATTATAAATGGCAAACTTACCGCAGATACCCGGAGCCAGGAAAAAAGGGGTAGTTTTACTGAGCTCCGAGGATGATTTCAAGAAGCTGGATGAGTATCATATTAACGATACTGTTTGTATTGACGGCCCGGTTAATTTAGCGCTTGGCCTGGCTGAGTCAATCCTTGATAAATATAAAGTTGGGGTCAAGGTAGTAAGCCCGGTTAAGCCTCAAAATCCAAAGGAGCTGCCTTCGGATATCGAACTTATAGACAGCCCGATCCAGGAGATAGTGGGTGAGGGCAGGGCAGAAGCGGTTAAATTCAAAGACGGAAAAGCCATCGGAGTATGTTTGGTTATATTTGTGGACAAAACAATTCCTGATAAACCGCGGGATTTGAATAAGGGGGAAGATATGGCGGATTTACTTGTGAAGCTTGGGACAAAAGGGGCGGAGGCGGTATTAAACCTTACCCGCCAGGCTCTGGATAAGGCGGTTGGCGAAAAAGGCCAAGGCGAAAGAATCGAATTTCCCGAGACAAACTATTATTTGCCTTTGATTAATGCTCTATTGAATATTGAGGTAAAAACCCTGGGGGATTGCCTGCTTGCTTTTTCTCAAGCCGAAAACCTCGCTAAAAACCAGGCTGCTTCCAGCGGCTTGATTATAAATAGTTTGGGGGGGATTTTAAATAAGGGCGTGGCTACTTTAATCTGCGAAGAGATTTTAGCGGCGCTGGCAGTATTAAATCATGAGCATCCCAAGGGAGGAATAGGTTTTATTCCGGATAAGATTCTCAGGTCGCTGGGCCTGCAGTTAGTCGATGGCAGGATCTCCGGAATTGCCGTAATCCTCGGGCCGGCCAAGGATGAACAGTCAGCCGCGGAGCTGATCCGTAATTTCCAATCGAAGAGTATCGTAAGTTTATTGGCGGGTAATATCAATGGCGTTACTTTTAAGCAGCAGCTTGAGAGTAAAGGCATTGAGATGGGCCTGGAGAATTATATCGTTGAGCTGGGCGAAGATTATCTATCTGCGATCTACGCGGTAAATTTCGCGGCGCGCGCGCCGCTTATTTACGGCGGGTTTAAATCCGGCCAATGGGAGGGGGTGGCGGATTATATACGTAACCGTGTCCCGGCATTTGTGCTGTTATTGAGCCATGTTGATGAGGTTTTAGTAGCTACCGGTTTGGGGGCCCTGGCTTTCGGCTTGCCCATTATTACTGATTTAGAGGTCCCGCAGCTGCCTAAAATTGACACAACCTTGTTTGAGGCATTAGTTACGGAAAAAGATTATCAGAAATTGCCGTCAAAATGTATATTGACCCGCGGTATAAAAGTGAAGATGTCAGAAGTAGCTGTGCCTGTGCCGTACGCTGCGGCATTTGAAGGCGAACGCGTACGCAGGGAACAGTTAGCAGTTGAATTTGGAGGCAAAGCAAGCACGGCTATTGAATTTTTGAGTATTAAAGATGAGGCGGATGTTTTTGACGGCAAGGTAGAATTAATCGGCCCGGATATTGATCAGCTTCTCCCGGGGTCTAAATCTTTACCCCTGGGAATTGTGGTTGATGTCTTTGGCCGCAAGATGGAGAAGGATTTTGAGCCGATCCTGGAGCGCCAGATTCACCGTTTTGTAAATTATGCCATGGGGCTGATGCATATGGGCCAGCGCGATATGGTTTGGATCAGGATTTCAAAAGATGCCTTCGCGAAAGGTTTCAGGCTCAAGCATCTGGGGGTAATTTTACATGCCATGTTGCATCAGGAGTATAGCGCTATCGTGGATAAGGTGCAGGTCAAGCTTTATACCAGGCAGGAGGATGTGGATAGTTTGATCGCGAAGGCGCAAAAAGTTTTTAATCAACGCGATGAACGGCTGGCCGGGATGACTGACGAGAGCGTGGATACATTCTACTCCTGTTTATTATGCCAGTCTTTTGCCCCAAACCACGTTTGT
>Ga0265297_10000792_pt1 | contig 87087 bp, 67 predicted proteins | sample Munlanlwell13791_FD_192502 | JGI IMG/M metagenome (GOLD analysis project Ga0265297, IMG submission 192502) | Leachate microbial communities from a municipal landfill in Southern Ontario, Canada - Leachate well 137-91 | ecosystem: Engineered > Solid waste > Landfill > Unclassified | place...
CTACGAGGGCAAGACGGCGATGCTCACCACCGGCAACCTCGGCAACGTGATGAAGGAATCGGCGCTCGCCGCCCTCTCCTACGTCCGCACGAACGCGAAGGACTACGGGATCGACCCGACCCTCTTCGAGAAGTCCGACATCCACATCCACGTCCCCGAAGGCGCGATCCCGAAGGACGGCCCGTCCGCGGGCGTGACGATGGCGACCGCGCTCGTCTCGGCGCTCTCGCACCGCAAGGTCGACCGCTTCGTCGGGATGACCGGCGAGATCACCCTGAAAGGCCGCGTCCTGCCGATCGGCGGCCTCAAGGAGAAGGCGATCTCCGCCGCCCGCTCCGGCCTCAAGCGGATCATCATCCCGAAGGGAAACGAGAAGGACGTCGAGGAGATCCCGAAGGAAGTCCGCGACGTGCTCGAGATCGGCTTCGCCGAAACGATCGACGACGTCCTCGCCTTCGCCCTCAAGAACTGAATCCGGCCGCCCGCATCCCGCGGGCGGTTTTCGTTGTCAAACGCCCCCGCCCGGCGTATAATGATGTCAGATTCGCAAGCGAAAGGAACGACCGATGATCCAGACCCTCGACCGTCTCATCGACGGCATTCCCCTCACCGAATACCGTGACGAAGACGCCGGCACCGTCCGCGGCGTCATGTTCGTCGTCCACGGTCATACCGGCGAACGCGCCCACGTCGCCGACCTCGCGACCCGCTTCGCCGAAAACGGCTTCCTCGCGGTCGCGGTCGACGCGTTCATGCACGGTGCCCGCCGCGAAGCCCCCTACGGGACCGGCGACGGTCGCGCCTGCACGATGGCGATGCCCGGCGTGATCCTCCGGACCTGCGCCGACCTCGCGCATCTCGCGCGCACCGCCTATGCGGCCTATGCCCCCCTGATCTCCTTCTCCGGCACCAGCATGGGCGGCCACATCGCCTTCCAGATGCCGAAACACTATCCCGCGAAGGCGATCGTCCCCTTCATCGGCACTCCCGACATGATGCGCCACTACGCCGTGACCAAGTCGGATCAGATCGGCCTCTCCGAACTCGAACGCCTCCGCCCCGAACTCGACGCGCTCGAGATCGGCCCCGACTACGCCGCCTACATGAAGACCCGGATCGTGATCGCGAGCGGCCTCGACGACGCGGTCGTCGACTACCGTTACGCCGTCGACTTCCACGACGCGCTCGCCCGCGCGGGCCACGACGACGTCTCGATCGCCCTCTACCAGGTCGGCCACGAGGTCCCCGCCGAGATGCAGGAAGCGTCGATCGCGGCGCTTCTGGACTAGGGGGCCGCGATGGACCGTTTCCAGGATCTGATCGCCGAGGCCGCCCGCTGCCTCGACTGCAAGCACCGTCCCTGCCAGGTCGCCTGCCCCGCGCACAACGACATCCCGGCGCTGATGAAGGCCGTCAAGAACGGCGACTTCGCCGGCGGGAAGCGGCTCTGGGACAAGACTTCGAAGCTGCCCGAACTGTGCGGCGCGCTCTGCCAGCAGGAAGTCCTCTGCGAGGGCGCCTGCACCCTGAACAAGATCAAGAAGCCGGTCAGGATCGGCTTCGTCGAACGCGGCGTCGCCCTCCTCTTCTGGGGCGAGGCGGCGGTTCCGACGGCGATGCGGGACCACCGCCACCTCGTCGTCGGGATGGGACCCGCCGGCCTCGCCAACGCGATCGCGATGGCCGAGAAGGGCTACCGCGTCGACGCCGTCGAGGCCAATCCGCGCATCGGCGGAGCGATCTGGAACCTCGTACCGCCGTTCCGCTTCGACGCGAGCGACCTGTCCTCGATCGAGGTCAAGCTCGCCAAGCTCAAGGTCGACGTCCGCTACAACTTCCGCGTCGGCAGGGATGCCTCCCTCACCGACCTGGTCGACCGCTACGATTCGGTCTTCGTCGCCCACGGGCTCGACGTCCCGCAGCTCGTCCCGGGATTCTCCGGACCCGACGTCCACTATGCGATCGACCTTCTGAACCGCGTCGTCCATTCGCCCGCCGACCTCGGCAGGCTGCTCGGCCGCCGCGTCGCCGTCGTCGGACTCGGCAGCGTCGCCTGCGACACCGCCCGCACCCTCGCCCAGCTCGGGCGGACGGTCACGGTCGTCTACCGGCGCACGCTCGCGGAAGCCCCCGCAAGCCCGAAGGAGATCGCCGAGACCCTCGCCGAAGGCGTGACCATCGAGGTCCTCCTGAATCCGACCTCCTACCAGGACGGGATTCTCCACTGCGAACGCACCGAACTCGTCCACGACGCCGCCTCGCCGCGCGGCCGGATCCGCACGGTGCCCGGTTCGGACGTCCCGATCGCCTGCGACTCCGTCGTCTTCGCGATCGGCCAGGCGTCCTCGGACGCCCTCTTCGAGGGCACCGGCATCCGCTTGGCACCGGAAGTCTCGCCGTACGCGACGACCGACCCGAAGGTCTTCGTCGGCGGCGACCGCGTCATCAGGGAAAAGCGGATCGTCGACGCGATGGTCTCGGGGATCGAGGCCGCAGCCGAGATCGAGAGGAAGCATCCATGCGATTCACGTTGAAGAAGACCGTCGTCTACGTCTTCGGCCTCATGCTCCTCGGCCTGACGGTGTCGCTCATGCTCAACACGAACCTCGGGATGTCCTCGTGGGACGCCTTCTTCAAGAACCTCCACGACGGCATTCCGCTCGATTACCGCTACCTGAACTCGATCGCGGCGGCGGTGCTCACGCCGCTCGCCTACCTCGCCCAGAAGAAGAAGTTCACCGTCTGGGTCCTGTTTCCGATCGCGATCAGCTTCTTCATCGGCGCCGAGATCGACCTGATCCTCCTGTACGGACTGATCCCGAACGTGGCATCGGCGCTCTGGGTGTGGAACTGGCTCTACCTTCTGACCGCGGTCGCGATCTGCGCGGTCGGACTCAACATCATCGCCTGGTGCGCATACCCGATGCCCGCGCTCGACGAGCTCTGCCTCGCGCTCGCGGCGATCTTCAAGGCCTCGCACGGCCGCGGAAAGCTCTACGGCGAGATCCTCGCGCTCTTCCTCGCGGTGGCCACCGGCCTCGCCTTCGGCTATTGGGGCGTCCGCTTCAACATCGGCGTCACGACCGTCGTCTTCGCCGTCGCGATCGGTCCGGTGATCGATCTCATCAGAAAGCCCGTCCGACGGGCATTGGAGGCGATCGCGTCATGATCATCGAAATCTTCGGCGACGGCCTCGAGCGCCGCGACATCGCCAATCAGCCGCGCCGCGTCAGCTGCCGCGGCGTAGTCCTGAAGGATGAAAGGATCCTCGTCGTCCACAGCGACGGCCTCGACGTCACCACCCTTCCGGGCGGCGGCCGCGAAGCGGACGAATCGCTGTCCGCCTGCGTCGAGCGCGAGATCCGCGAGGAGACCGGCGAGGTCGTCCGCGCGATCGCGGAAGGCTGTATCGTGATCGAATACTTCGTCGATTCGATCTGGGAGACGCACTATTTCCGCTGCGAACCGACGGGAGCGACCGTGACGCGGGCGCTGACCGTCGAAGAGCGGGAGAAGGGGTGCGAACCGTCCTGGATCGGACTCTACGACTTCCTCGCGCTGCTTGAGGGCTACGAGAGCGAAAATCCCTACGGCGCGAACATCCACGAGCGCGAGCTCGTCGGCCTGATGAATACCCTCGATTGAGCGAAAGGACGATGGAACGGTTTCCGCGGCGCGGAGATCGTTCTTTTTCTTCGGCGCCGGATGTGCTATAATGGGCATGGGTCCGTCACGAAGGAGGTTCGCCATGGTCGTCACCGTCATCGATCTCTTGAACCATCTGCGCTGCCGGCGCTTCTCGCCGCTGGAACGACGCTCCACGGCGCGCAAGTACAACCCGACCAAGTCCGACGAGAAGTACGCCGAGTTCCGGCATCTGGGCGGCATCGTGGCGTACTCGGCGACCGCCGAGTACGACGCCGACGAGACCGTCGAACTCCAGAAGAACCGGCAGTACCGGCTGACCGACGACGCGGTCAGGACGATGCGCGACGTCGTCGTGACGAAGATCCTCTCGCAGCGCCCGGACATGAAGATCGACGTCGACAAGGAGTTCACCTACGCCTTCCACGACGGCTACCGGCTCGCGACCGCGCCCGACCTGCTGCTTTCCTTCGACGGCGTCTTCGAGGCGCTCACGTTCGTGCCGATGACGTCGCGCGAGCTGCTCGCGATGCAGTTCTCGGTGAACCGGACGAAGTATCCGCTGTTCGTGAAGGACGAGCGGAACATGTACGTCCCCGACCTCCGCGGCGTCTCGGACGCCTTCAAGACGAACTTCGACGACAAGCTCGCGAAGCTGACCGACCGCCATACCGACCTCGGCCGGATCGTCTACGACGTCGCCTTCAAGAACTTCATCCTCGACCGGCTGTTCCGGCCGCACGCGGTCAAGCAGCTGCTCGTCGTCCTGAACCACGAGTACGTCCACGACGGCAACCCGGGCGGGTACGGTCCGAGCCTGATCGTCGCCTTCGACCTCACCCAGATCGCGCGGCGGATGGCCGAGACGATCGAGATCGACCTCTACCGGATGATCAACCACGTCGAGCTCGACGACGACTCCCGCTGCCCGCTCGTGAAGAGCGAGTGCCGCCGGGGAATGTCGTTCCAGTGCCCCTACGTCGAGTACTGCTTCTCGCATCTGCCCAAGCGCCATTCCGTCTTCCACTATTTCTTCCAGCACCAGGGGTTCGTCGAGAGCCTGCCCGGCGAGGACGTCGTCCACGACACCTACGAACTCGTGAACCAGGGTGTCGTCGACATGCTCGACGTGCCGATCTCCTGGCTCAAGCGGGAGAAGAACCTGATGCAAAGGTACTGCGTCGAGAACGAGCGGCCGTTCTATAACAAGATCAAGCTGAAGACCTACCTCGACACCCTCCGTTATCCGCTCTACCTGCTCGACTTCGAGGCGTTCCCGGCGATCCTGCCGCGCTTCCGCGGCGAATCGCCGTATTCCCAGAGCCTCTTCCAGTTCTCCGTCCACGTCGTCGAACGCCCCGGGGACGATCCCGGCCGCGACGACCCCGCCACGCACCGCGAGTGGGTCGCGAAGGACGGCGCCGACCGCCGACGCGAATTCGTCGAGGCGCTCCTGACGGCGATCCCGCCGGGCGATTCGTCCGTCGTCGTCTACAACCAGAACTTCGAGAAGAACCGGCTCGTCGAACTGGCGACCCTCTTCCCCGAGCACGCCGACCGGCTGCGCGAGCTTGCGGGACGGCTCTTCGACCTCCTCAAGGCGGTCAAGAACGACGCCGACTTCTTCCTTTCGGCCGGCTTCACGAAGGAAGCCGCCGAGACCTACAACTACTACCATCCCGACCTCGACGGGACCTACTCGCTCAAGAAGGTCCTGCCGGCACTCGGCGGGGCGGACTACGAGGGCATGCCCATCGCGAACGGCGTGCAGGCGTACCTCGCCTACGCGTCGCTCGACGAACTCGAGCCCGAGGAGCGGGAGAAGACCCTCCGCGACCTCAGGAGCTACTGCGGCCTGGACACGTACGCGATGCATCTGATCCTCGCCGGGATCCGCGCCCAGATCGCGTAGAAATTCCTTGCATCGGGCCCCCCTTCGTGGTATAATCATTATCGCGCCCGCACCTGAAACCGACGTTCTCCGGCGTCGGCTCCGGATCCGGGTAAGTCAAAACACAGGAGGAAACACCATGGCACTGTCCAAAGCAAAGACCCAGGAAATCGTCAAGGCGTACCAGTTCAAGGAAGGGGACACCGGTTCCCCCGAGATCCAGATCGCCCTGCTCACCGAGGAGATCGCGCTCCTGAACCAGCATCTGCAGGTTCATGCGCACGACTTCCATTCCAAACGCGGTCTGTTGATGAAGGTCGGGAAACGCAGAAGCCTGCTCGATTACCTGCAGAAGGTCTCTCCCGAGCGCTACCAGACGCTGATCCAGAAACTCAGCCTGCGCCGCTAGCCGAACGCCGAAGCACCCAAAGTCCTTTTGGGTGCTTATCTTTTGTCAGGCGGGACGAAGGACGGATGATTTCATCCGTCGCGATGGTATAATGGTTCTATGAACGCGATCATCAACCGAAAAGAGGTAGACATAAATGAGTGAAACCACAGAAAAGAAAGTGTACAAGCTCGATTTCTTCGGCCGCACGCTGCAGGTCGAGGTCGGGCAGCTCGCCAAACAGGCCACCGGAGCGGCTTTGGTGAGATTCAACGATTCGGCCGTGCTCTCCGTCGCGGTCGTCGGCGAACCGAAGGAGGATCTCGATTACTTCCCCCTGATGGTCCTGTACCAGGAAAAGATGTACTCCGTCGGCAAGATCCCGGGCGGCTTCTTCCGCCGCGAAGGCCGTCCCTCGGAGCACGAGACGCTGAACGCCCGCGCGATCGACCGTCCGATCCGCCCGTTGTTCGACGAGAACTTCAGAAACGAAGTCCAGATCATCAACACCGTCATGTCGGTGAACCCGGACAACTCGCCGGAGATCGCCGCCCTGATCGGGTCGTCGCTCTCGCTCGGCCTCGGCGGCGTGCCGTTCAACGGCCCCGTCGCGATGGTCCAGGTCGGCCGCGTGAACGGCAAGCTGGTCTGCTGCCCGACGGCGGAGGAATCCCTCCAGTCGGACATCGACCTCACCATCGCCGGCACGAAGTACGCCGTGAACATGGTCGAGGCCGGCGCCAAGCAGGTCTCCGAAGCCGACATGCTCGAAGCGATCATGTTCGGACACGAGCAGATCAAGACGCTCGTCGCCTTCCAGGAGATGATCATCGCCGAGAACGCCAAGCCCCTGATCGAGGTTCTCTACGAGACCGTCCCCGCCGAGATCGACAAGGCCGTCCGCGAACTCGACGGCGGCCGCATCGTCAAGGCGATCGTAATCAAGGAAAAGCTCGAGCGCGGCGACGCGATCGAAGCCGTCAACGAAGAGGTCCGCACCACCCTCGAGGAACAGTTCAAGGCCCAGGGCCTCGACAAGGACGAAATCAAGAAGAACATCTACTTCGTGAACAAGGTGCTCGAAGCCATCCTCGTCGACGAAGTCCGCCGGCTCATCACGGAAGACAGGATCCGTCCGGACGGACGCGCCTGCGACGAGATCCGCCCGCTTGCGGCCGAGGTCGACCTGTTCGAACGCACCCACGGCTCCGCCCTCTTCACCCGCGGTCAGACCCAGGTCTTCGCCGCGACGACGCTCGGCCCGCTGCGCGACGCGCAGCTGATCGAAGGCGTCACCCTCGACGACGAGAAAAGGTTCATGCTGCACTACAACTTCCCGCAGTTCTCGGTCGGATCGACGGGCCGCTACGGCTCCCCCGGACGGCGTGAAGTCGGCCACGGCGCCCTCGGCGAACGGGCCCTCCTCCAGGTGATCCCGTCCGAGGACGAGTTCCCGTACGCGATCCGCGTCGTCTCCGAAGTCCTCGAGTCCAACGGCTCCTCGTCGCAGGCGACGATCTGCTCCGGCACGATGTCGCTCATGGCCGCGGGCGTCCCGATCAAGGCGCCGGTCGCGGGCATCGCGATGGGCCTCGTCAAGAAGGGCGACAAGGTCACGATCCTCACCGACATCCAGGGCCTCGAGGACCACTTCGGGGACATGGACTTCAAGATCGCCGGCACGAAGGACGGCATCACCGCCCTGCAGATGGACATCAAGGTCGACGGCATCTCCCGCGAAGTCATGCAGGAAGCCCTCGAACAGGCCCGCAAGGGACGTCTGCAGATCCTCGACGTCATGCTCGCGGCGATTCCCGAACCGCGCAAGGAACTCTCCAAGTACGCCCCGAAGGTCAAGATCATGCGCATCAACGTCGACAAGATCCGCGACGTCATCGGCCCCGGCGGAAAGATGATCCAGTCGATCGTCGAGCGCTGCAACGAGGTCAAGATCGACATCGAGCAGGACGGCCGCGTCATCTTCATGCACACGGACGTCTACTGGATCGACCAGGCGATGAAGCTCGTCGCCGACATCGTCCGCGAAGTCCAGGTCGGCGAAATCTACACCGGCAAGGTGGTCCGCATCGAGAAGTTCGGCTGCTTCGTCGAACTGTGGCCCGGCCAGGACGGCCTCTGCCACATCTCGAAGCTCGCGGAAAAGCGCGTCGAGCGCGTCGAGGACGTCGTCAAGCTCGGCGACATGATCACGGTGAAGGTCACCGAGATCGACGAGAAGGGCCGCGTCGACCTGTCGCGCAAGGCCATCCTCGAATCGCTGAAAAAGTAGGGAAACGTGTTATAATAAGGTGTCGGATGATCGGGCGATCGAGCGCTTCGGCGTTAGGAAAGTCCATGCTAGCACGGGCTGCGACGCCCGTAACGTTTGCGCCATACGAACCGATAAGTATGGGCACCGAGCAATCGGTGACGGCGGCGAAAGGGATGTCAAAGGCCCCGGTAGCCCCAAGGTGCCACAGAGACGAGCCTTGCGGAACACGCAAGGATGAAACGCGGTAAACCCCACAAGCTAGAAACCCAAATTTCGGTAGGGGAACGGAAGGCGGAGAACTGAATCCAGCCGACCGACGGCGAAAGCCGTAGATAAATGATCGCCACCCCGCAGGGGGGACAGAACATGGCTTACACATCATCCGGCCGAAAAAAGCATAATCCAACCCATTATGCTTTTTTTACTGCAAAAAACGGCTGTTTGTGATAGAATAAGACCGCAACGGAGAGGAGGCGAACGCCATGCCGGACAAGTTGGAACTGCAGGAACGCCAGAAGCACATCCGCAACTTCTCGATCATCGCGCACATCGACCACGGCAAGTCGACGCTCGCCGACCGCATCCTCCAGGCGTGCGACGCCGTTCCCGAGCGCGAGATGAAGAACCAGCTGCTCGACTCGATGGACCTCGAGCGCGAGCGCGGGATCACCATCAAGCTGAACAGCGTCGAACTCCAGTACAAGAGCAAGGACGGACAGCACTACGTCTTCCACCTGATCGACACCCCCGGCCACGTCGACTTCACCTACGAGGTCTCGCGCTCGCTCGCCGCGTGCGACGGCGCGATCCTCGTCGTCGACGCCTCGCAGGGGATCGAGGCGCAGACGCTCGCCAACGTCTACCTCGCCCTCGACAACGACCTCGAGATCGTCTCCGTCATCAACAAGATCGACCTGCCGTCCGCCGACGTCGAGAAGGTCCGGAAGGAACTCGCCGACACGATCGGGCTCGACGGGAACGCCGCGATCCCGGCCTCCGCGAAGATGGGCATCGGGATCATCGAGATCCTCGAAGCCGTGGTCAAGAACGTCCCGGCCCCGTCCGGGTCGGTCGACGAACCGCTCCAGTGCCTCATCTTCGACTCCTACTACGACACCTACCGCGGCGTCGTCCCGCTCGTGCGCGTGATGAACGGCCTGATCAAAAAGGGCGACCGCATCCGGATGATGGCGACCGCCGCCGAATACGAGGTCATGGAGACCGGCGTCTTCACTCCCAAGGAGGAGTCGCGTCCGTTTCTCGCGGCCGGCGACGTCGGCTGGTTCACCGCCCAGATCAAGAACATCGAGACGATCCACGTCGGCGACACCGTCACCTCCGCGACGCGCCCCGCATCCGCGCCGCTTCCGGGCTACCGCCGGCTCACGCCGATGGTCTACTGCGGGATCTATCCGGTCGAGGCCGACGACTACCAGGACCTCAAGGACGCGCTCGAGAAGATGAAGCTCTCCGACGCCGCCCTGCAGTACGAACCCGAGACCTCCCAGGCACTCGGCTTCGGCTTCCGCATCGGCTTCCTCGGCCTGCTCCACATGGAGATCTTCCAGGAGCGGATGGAACGCGAGTTCGACATGAACATCATCGCCACCGCCCCCTCCGTCGGCTACAAGGTCGTCCTCACCGACGGAAGCGTGATCGAGATCGACAATCCGGCGATGCTGCCCGACCCCTCGAAGGTCGACCACATCGAGGAACCGATCGTGAAGGCGACGATCATCACCCCCTCCGACTATGTCGGGAACATCATGGAGCTCTGCCAGTACAAGCGCGGCGTCTTCAAGGACATGCAGTACATCTCCACGTCCCGCGTCGAGCTCCTCTACGAGATGCCGCTCGCGGAGATCATCTTCGACTTCTTCGACAAGCTCAAGTCCTACACGAAGGGCTACGCCTCGCTCGACTACGAGCTCCACGGCTACCGCACCTCCAAGCTCACGAGGATGGACATCCTCCTGAACGGCGAGCCGGTCGACGCCCTGGCGATCATCGTCCACCAGGACTTCGCCTACGACCGCGGCTCGAAGATGTGCATCAAGCTGAAGGAACTGATCCCGCGCCAGCTGTTCGAGATCCCCGTGCAGGCGGCGCTCGGCTCCAAGATCATCGCCCGCACGAACATCAAGGCGCTCCGCAAGGACGTGCTCGCGAAGTGCTACGGCGGCGACATCTCCCGCAAGATGAAGCTCCTCAACAAGCAGAAGGAAGGCAAGAAGCGGATGAAGGCCGTCGGTTCGGTCGAGATTCCCCAGGAAGCCTTCATGAGCGTGCTCCGGCTGGACGACGACAACTGATCGTCGTCCTTTTCGTTTTTTCTTTTCATTCGTCCGAAACGATGGTATAATCGACATGGGCGCGCAATCGTTCACCGTCGCGCCGATGGGGGACCATGATGAAGCGAACTCTGCGATTTCTTTCCGTCCTGACCGTTTCCTTCCTGCTTTCCGGATGCGCCCTCGCCACCGCGGTCGAACGGCTCGGGTTCATGTCGCAGAGCGCGTTCTTCGAGATGAAGTTCGCCGGCGCCGACGCCTATTCCTACACGATGTCGACGACGGTCGACGCAAGATACCGCTATCTCGGCTACGAGCAGTCGGAGTCGTTTTCCTACGACATCGAAAGCGACGTCTACCTCGACGATTTCCTGATCGACGCGACCGTCACGTCGGACGGCGAGACGACGCGGATCCTCGTCTTCGAGGAAGAGGACGCTAAGGTCGCCTACCAGTGGGTCGGGGAAGACGTCCTGTACCCGATCGACGGCTTCACCGAAGACGACCTCGCGGCGCTCTCGGGATTCGAAGCCGGGGACCGCACCGCCATCGGCATCGACGACTTCGAGGGAATCGTCAGAAACGACGACGGGACCTTCGGGCTCTCCGTCGATCTCGGCGCGGAGGAGGGCTTCGGCTACGAGATGGCGACTGAGATCGCGGCCGCGTCCGGGCTTGAACGCGAAGATCTCGCCGACGTCGCGGTCGATCTTCTCGTCGACATCGACAACCGCGAGGACACCCTCTCGATCGCGGCGACGCTCGAGGACTTCGAGTTCATGATGCAGGGCATCGAATTCACCTTCGACATCGGCGTGACGACCTCCCTCGCGCTCCGCGACGTCCCGGCGCGCACCGAGCCCGAGGATCCGTACTACGGCCTGCCGACGCAGACGTTCGGGGCCGCGGTCGACGCCCGGCCGGACGAGACGACCCGCGTCTTCGTCGCCGGCGGCAGCGGATTCCATTGGCTCCGGATCGAACTCGAGGCGGGCGACTACCTGATCGAATGGACGGGCACGGACATGGCGCTCTCGATCGGGGTCGCGAATTCCGCCGGGATCTACTTCCACGGCGGCTCTCCGTTCTTCACGGCGCCTGCGGACGGCACCTACTACATCGGTTTCGACTGCGGGCGCACCGCCTGTCGCCTCGAGGTGACGATCGTCCCGCAGCCGAATCCGTGAACGACGCCGTGACGGACCCGTCACGGCGTCTTTTTTCGCGATCCGATGCCGATCGCTGTCGCTTTTCGCGCTTTTATGTTAACATAATGTCAGGTGATCACATTGTCCAAGGGACTTTACGTGCACATTCCGTTCTGCGACCGCATCTGCGCCTACTGCGACTTTCCCAAGACGGTCGCGCCGGCACCGGTCCGCGAACAGTATCTCGAAGCCCTCAAGACCGAACTCGACGCCGTCCGCGCCGAGGTTTCTGACGTCGACACCGTCTACGTCGGCGGCGGCACCCCCTCCTCCCTCGGCGTCGAGGCGCTTTCCGACCTGTGCGACTTCCTCGCAAGCGTCGTGAACGTCCCGCATCTGAAGGAATTCACGGTCGAGGCGAATCCGAACGACGTCGACGGCGAATTCGCGAGGATGCTGAAGGCGAAGGGCGTCACCCGCCTCTCCCTCGGGGTCCAGTCCGGCGAACCGCGGCTCCTCGGCCTGATGGGACGGACCCACGGGCGGGAGGACGTCGAGCGGGCGATGCGCGCGCTCCACGACATCCACTTCTACAACGTCAACCTCGACTTCATCTACGCCCTGCCGACCCAGACGGTCGAGGAACTCGGCCGCGACCTCGATTTCGCGACCCGCCTCCAGCCGACCCACCTGTCGTTCTATACCCTGATCCTCGAGCCGCGGACGATCCTGTACCACGAATGGAAGGAAGGCCGCCTGGAACCGCTTGACGAGGAGACCGAAGCGGCGATGGCGGAACTCGTCAACCGTACCCTTCCGGCCCGCGGCTACCTCCGCTACGAAGTCTCGAACTTCGCGATCGCCGGCTTCGAGTCGAAGCACAACCTGCTCTACTGGGACGTGCACGACTATCTCGGCGTCGGGATGGGGGCGCATTCGCTTTCGCACGGGGTCCGGTTCCACAACGAAACGACGCTGTCGCGCTACCTCGCCGCCGTGAAGAAGAGCGGCGTCGGCGGACGCATTCCCGATCCGTGCGATCCGGTCCGCGAGGCCTGCGTGATGGGTCTTCGGAAGGCCTCCGGGATCGACGTGACCGACCTCTGGCTCCGCTTCAAGGTCGACGTCCTCCTCCGGTTCCCGCGCCTGCGCCAGAACGAGGCCGAGGGCCTCGTCGCGATCGACGGCCGGTCGATCCGCCTGACCGAGAAGGGGTTCATGCTCATGAACTACGTCGAGCGGAGCTTCGCGTGAGGTGCCGGGGATGAACGACAAGCTCCTGAAGGAATACGTCTACTACCTCCGGATCACCCGGAACCTCGCGAAGAACACCCTGTCCTCCTACCGCTCCGACCTCGAGAAGTACCTCGAGTTCATGGAGAAGAACTACCATGCCGTCCGGATCGATCAGATCACGAAGACGTATGCGCTCAACTACCTCGCGAAGATGAAGCGCGACGGCCTCGCCGTCAAGAGCATCCAGCGGAAGCTCTCGGCGATCAAGTCGTTCCACCGCTACGCCGAATCGGAAGGCCTCGTCCCCCGAAACGTGATCGAGGCCGTCCGGCAGCCGAAGGCGCAGCGGACCCTGCCGGTGGTGATGAACCGCGTCGAGATCGAGCGGCTGCTTCTGGCCGCGCGCGCCGACGAGTCGCCGCTCGCCCTCCGCAACGTCGCGCTCGTCGAACTCGCCTACGGTTCGGGCCTGCGCGTCTCCGAGCTCCTCAACCTGAAGATCGCCGACCTGCATCTGCCCAACGGCGTCGTCCACGTCCTCGGGAAGGGCGGGAAGGAGCGCATCGTCCCGCTCGGAGAACCGACCGTCCTCGCCCTCCGCCGCTACCTCGTCGACTCCCGCCCGCTGATCCATCCGGCCGCGAAGGAGGGCGTCTTCGTGAACAAGAACGGCACCCGGCTCTCGCGCGTCGGCTTCTTCAAGATCGTGAAGAAGCTCGCCGAAGCGGCCGGGATCGAGAAGCCGGTCTCGCCGCACACGTTCCGCCATTCCTTCGCCACCGACATGCTCGAAAACGGCGCCGACCTGCGCGCCGTGCAGGAACTGCTCGGCCACGAGGACGTCGTCACCACCGAGATCTACACCCACGTCTCGCAGCTTCGCCTGCGGGACGCCTACGAGGCGGCCCATCCGCGCGCCGCCAAAGAAAAGAAGGAGAACAGACCATGACCTACAAGCGCATCTTCCTCATCGTGATGGATTCGGTCGGCTGCGGCGCGATGCCGGACGCCGCCAAGTTCGGCGACGTCGGAGCCGACACCATCGGAAACCTTTCCCGCGCGACCCGCGGGATCCATCTGCCGACGCTTCAGTCCTTCGGCTACGGAAACCTGACCGCGATCGAGGGCGTCCCGCCGACCGCATCCCCCCGCGCCGTCGCCCTGAAGATGGCGGAGCTCTCCGCCGGCAAGGACACGATGACCGGCCACTGGGAGATCATGGGGCTCAAGACCTCGATCCCCTTCCAGACGTTCACCGACACCGGCTTCCCCCCCGAACTGATCGCCGCGCTCGAACGCGAGACCGGCCGCAAGGTCGTCGGAAACAAGGCCGCCTCCGGCACCGAGATCCTCGTCGAACTCGGGCCGCACCAGATGAAGACCGGCGACCTGATCGTCTACACCTCGGCCGACTCGGTCCTGCAGATCGCCGCCCACGAGGAGGTCATCCCGCTCGAGGAACTCTACCACGACTGCCACGTCGCCCGCGAACTCACCCTCCGGCCCGAATGGAAGGTGGGAAGGGTGATCGCCCGTCCCTACGTCGGGAACGCCAAAGACGGCTTCCGCCGCACCCCGAACCGCCACGACTACGCCCTCTCCCCCTTCGCCCCGACGGTCCTGGACCGTCTCGCGGAGGCGGGGCTCGATGTCATCTCGGTCGGGAAGATCCGCGACATCTTCAACGGCTCCGGGATCACCGCGCACCACGGCATCGTCTCGAACCACGACGGAATGGAAAAGACGAAGGCGATCGCGAAGGCCGACTTCACCGGTCTCTGCTTCGTCAACCTCGTCGACTTCGACGCGATGTACGGCCATCGCCGCGACCCCTTCGGCTACAAGCTCGCGCTCGAGGAGTTCGACCGCGACCTCGCCGACCTGATCCCCCTGCTGCGCGACGACGACCTCCTCATGATCACCGCCGATCACGGCAACGACCCGACCCACGCGGGCACGGACCACACCCGCGAGTACGTCCCGCTCTTCCTGTTCGCCAAGGGGCTCGCCGGCCGCATCCTGCCCGATTCCGACACCTTCGCCGACATCGGCGCGACCGTCGCCGACGACTTCGGCGTCGCCGCCCCCGACATCGGCGCTTCGCTCCTGAAGCGGATCGGCTGAGACGATGTCCAGGCTCGAACGGATCCGGCTGCTCCCGGGGCGTCCGCCCGCCTATCCCTTCACGGTGCCGGCGCTGTCCGGCGACCTCGACCTCGTCCTCACCGCTCCGGTCACGGTCCTGATCGGCGAGAACGGGAGCGGGAAGTCGACCCTCCTCGACCTCGTCGGGGCGAAGGCGGGGCTGGTGCGGATCGCCCAGGACGATCCGCTGAATCGGTCCCGGGCCGCGCTCTTCCGCCAGGCGTCCGCCTTCGTCGAGACCGTCTTCCGTCCGGTCCGGCCCAAAGGCTTCCACTTCGCCGCATCCGACTTCGCCACGTACCTGAGGTACATCGCCGCCGAGAAGGAGTACGCCCACGAAGAACTCGACCGCGTCGCCAAGGAATACACCCGCAAGTCCGACTTCGCGAAGATGATGGCGGCGGCGCCGGCGGAACGCACCCTCGCCGAGCTCGACGGGATGTACGGCCGCGACCTCTCCGCCTCCTCCCACGGCGAAAGCTACCTCGACTTCTTCGCCTCCCGGCTCCGCCCCGACTCGCTCTTCCTGCTCGACGAACCGGAGACGCCGCTCTCCTTCCAGAACCAGCTCGCACTGCTCGTCATGATCGACCAGGGGGTCGCGGAAGGATGCCAGTTTCTGATCGCGACCCATTCGCCGGTCCTCGCCGGGATTCCCGAAGCCGACATCCTGTCATTCGAGGGAACGTCGATCCGCAGGCGGAAATACAGTGAGATCGAGGCGTTCTCGCTTCTGTCCCGCTTCCTCGCCGACCGCGAGGGCTTCTTCGAGAACCTGCGCCGCGAATGAAGAAAAGGCGCCGGATGTCCGTGGGAACGGGCATCCGGCGCCTTTCTGTTTCGATGACTATTCGATCGTGATCGCGTAGCGGCGGTATTTCTTCCGGATGTCGCGGACGATCCTAGCCGTCTTCTTGGCGTTGGCGCGGCGCAGCGGCGCGACGATCCGACGGTACTTCACCTGGCGCATCGCCGTCTTCACGTACTTCCGGTTCGCCTGCAGGAAGCGGGCGAAGTCGTCGGAGAGCTCGCGCGAGATCTGGGTGTGCGAGCGGAGCGCGTCCTGATATTCCGCGGTCAGCCGGGCGATCGTCTTCTGGAGCGTGTCGGACGCCTGCGCGACTTCGGCGACGTAGGCGGTCTCGAGCGCCGCGGCGCGGGTCTCGAGCTGCGCGCGGGCGGCGTCGGTGCGCCCCTTCAGTTCCGCGCGGGCGCCGTCGCAGGCGGCCTTCGACGCGGTTTCGGACGCGGCGACGACGGAAAGCCGTTCCCGGTATTCCTTCTCGACGGCCTCGAGGCCGGTGCGGTAGACCGCCTCGGAACGTTCCCGCGACGCCATGATCGCGTCGACGAGTTCGAGGTACTGGGCCCGGTCGTAGCCGGCGGTCTGCTTGAAAAAGACCTCGCGGTACCGGTCGAGGAGCGGCCCGATGCGATCGTCGAGACGGGCCTCGGCGAGCTTCAGTTCGTAGTGGCGGCGGTCGTTGATCTTCTGCAGGGAATCGAAGAACGCCGGGTCGAGGACGTCGACGGAGGAGTCGAGGTAGGGCTTGAGCGCCTCGTAGCGGACGCGGGCGTATTCGTAGAGGGCGGTGAACTGCGCGACGGTGGCGTCTTTGAGGCGTTCCGCCTCGCGGGCGCCCTCCTCGAGATAGTCGTCGAGACGGGAGAGCTCGCGGCTTGCGGCGGCGATGGCCTCGTCGTCGGACTGCGACCTCACGAGCATGTTCACCTTCGAATCGCGGAGCTGACGCTGGCGGTTGAGTTCGCCCTGGATCGACTTTCGCTTCTTCGGATCCTGTTCGAGCTCGAGGCGCTGCGCCTCGGTGTAGAGCCGGGCCTGGTACTCGTCCTCGGCGAGCCGGATCTCACGCCCGAAGCGATCGCGGACGTTGTCGATCGCCTCGCGGTGGAAGCGGCGCTCGTCCTCGACGGCATCGGCGAGCGATTCGAGGCGGAGACGGTACTCGCTCTCGGCGAACTCGACCTGTTCGCGCGCGAAGCGCATCTGGTTCTGGTAGGTCGTGAGGATGAAGTCGTGGTCGATCTTCGTCTCCTCGGCGACGCGCGACTTCTGCATCACGAGGAAGGCGAGCTCGTTCTCGTAGGCGGTCTTGAAGTGGATCGCCTTCATCTCGTATTCCTTCAGGAGCAGTTCGATCTCGGCCTTCGCCTCGACCACGTAGACCTCGTGGGTCTCCCCCTCGCGGACGCGCTTGACGAGTTCGTCGAAGACGAGCGAGAGCCACATGCGGTCGGTGTTGAGCGAATCGACGAGCCAGGAGAGGTGGACGTTGGCGGCGCGCTCGACGCGCGCGACCTCGATCCGCTCGCGATCGACGGAATGCCGGAGGGCCTCGATACGGGCTCGGCTCTCGATCGCGAAGTCGTTGATGTCGGCGATCTTCTGGAGCAGTTCGGATTCCTCCGCGAGCATCTGGCGGTTGACGGCGTGGGTCAGTTTCGTCTCGAGTCCGTTGATCTGGCTCTTGATCTTGGCCGACTGGATGTCGTAGTTGATGTTGGTCTTGAGCTCCTTGTTCACGCGGAGCATCGAGAGTTCGAGGCGCTCTTCCTTGATCGCCTTGCTCGACTCGTCGCCGAGCGTCTGCGCGAGGAACGGGTCGATCCGGATCACGGCGAGGTATTCGTCGAGCGAACGGGCCATCTTCCCGATCGCCCGCGCCGTCTCGGCCTCGGCGAGCAGCAGCAGGCGCTTCTTCTCGAGCAGCTGCCGGCGGAGCATGAAGTCGGCGCGCCTGCGCGCCTTGTCGCGGATCGCGGTCCAGGCCTCGAGGCGCTTCAGGTTGTGCGCCGCGGCCTGCAGGCCCGGATGCTTCTTCTCGGCGGAGAGCGCCGCGACGCGGCGTCTGGCGAGGTCGAGGTAGCGCTCCGGATCGTCGAAGAAGTCGTACTTGTCGACGAGGGCGTACGAGGCGCGGCGGAGGAGGTGCTGGTAGACGCGGTCGTAGACGGCCGCGTAGTCCGCCTCGAGCGCCCGCTTGATGTCGGCGTCGCGGCGGAGCGAGTGCTCCTTGTAGGCGTTGAACTGGTTGATCTTGTCCGAGGCGATCGCCTGGATCTCGATCGAGGTCGGGTCGGGTTCGGCGCTGTAGGTGTACTGGTTGTCCCAGTAGTGCTTCATCTCGCGGTCGTAGAACGATTCGATTGAGGCGACCTTGGCGTTCTTGTCGCGGATGATCTTCCCGATCAGGGCGTCCATGCCCTCGATCTCGGCGTCGAGCGACTGGAAGATCTTCGCGATCTCGGTTTCGTAGCGGACCAGGACTGACTGGAACTCGGTCGATTTCTGCATGTAGAACTCGAAGTAGTCCTCGGTGCCGATCAGGGCCTGGAGGTACTCGCGTTCCTGGGTCTTGAAGAAGTCGGTCTTGACGACCAGAAGCGAGCGGGACAGATCGTCCGCGGCGTCGATCACCTTGGCCGCGTTGAGGCGGTCGTAGTCGAGGATCGCGACATTGTGGTCGTGGACGGCGGTCTCGGTCGCGCGGATGATCTGGGAGCGTTCGACGACGACCTCCTCGTCGTGGAAGAAGATCGAGTCCTTGAGCTTCGCCGCCTCGTCCTTGAGCGTATCGAGACGCTCCTCGACGGCGGTGAGGTTGTTCAGCGTGATCGCGCGGTGGGTCTTCGCGCGATGGGTGATGCGCTGAAAGAAATCCTCGTAAAGCGACGCCTCCGCGGCGAAGGCGGCGCCGACGGCGTTCTTGTGGTCGGAGGCGAGGGTCGTGCGGGTCTGTTCGCGTTCGGGTTCCTTGGCCATGGGGGTCACCTCCTCTATTCGTTCAGGATGCGTTTCTGCGTTTCGGCGGTTTCGGCGGTGCGTTCGCGGATCTGGTCGCGGGTGCCTTCGGCCTTCGCCATCGAGTCCCTGAAGGCCTCGTCGGTCTTCTGCAGGATCCGGTCGGTGACGTCGACCTGGCGGTCGAAGGGATGCATCACGACGGCGTCGTTGGCGATGATCGCCTCGTATTCCTTCTGGTTCTCGACGAACCGCTGGAAGGCGGCGTCGAAGGTCTCCTCGGTGGTGCGGTGCTCGCGGACGTAGTCGTCCTCGGCCTTCGCCATCCGGCGGTAGAGGTCGACGTAGTCCTGCGGGAGGCGGTCGCGGATCGCCTGGATCTTCGAGACGAACATCGGCCGGGCGTTGAACTTGAGGCTCTCGAGTTCGGAGAGTTCGGCCTCGAGGATCTTCTTGCGGGCGACGACGAGCGCGGTCTTGTCGGCGTCGAGCACGTCGAGCCGCTCCTGTTTCTGGGCGGGGAGCCCTTGGACGGTGGTGGCGAGGGAATCGAGCCGGGCCTTGATCTCGTTCTCGCGCTCCTCGAGTTTCGCGTCGATCGCGCGGTTCTCCGCTTCCATCTTCTCGTGGAGCGAGAGCTTCATGTCCTCGTAGGCGGCGACCAGACGGTCGAAACGGATTTTCGCGAGAGAGTGGCCGTCGCGCCGGTCCTTCTCGATTGTCGCGACGTCGCGCTTGATGTCGCGGCGGACGCCGTGCAGGTCGCGGTCGAGGCGCTTCTTGACGAAGGCGAGGCGGCGGTGCTCCTCGTCGACGCCCTCTTCGTAGCTTCGGTTCAGGCGATAGACGCGTTCGGACATCGCGGTTTCGAAGGAACGGTGCTCGCCGTCGAGGGCGGCGAAGTGTTCCCCGTCCTTCAACGGCCGGCGGGCGGCGCGCCAGATCTCGAGGTCGTAGTGCTGGTCGACGATCGTCTTCTTGCGCTCGGAGGCTTGCATCGCGTCGTGGACGACGAGGACATCGCGCGTGATCGTGGCGTCGAGCAGGCGGTCGAAGAAGCGGTCGAGGACGGCTTCGTAGTCGCGCAGGATCAGGATCGCCTCGACGTAGAAGCCTTCGATCGCCTTCCGCCGGCGGGTCGCCCCGCGGATCGGGAACGAACGTTCCGCGGACAGGATCGCGAAGCGCGCAAACGCCGTCTCGATCGCGGCGAGGGTTTCGCCGGCGAGATCGTGCGATTCGGCCTTGCGGGCGATTTCGGCGATCGTCGATTTCGCCTCATCCATCGAGGCGAGGACCTCGTAGCGGTAGAAGCGCGAGAGCGAAAGCGATTCGATCTGGAGGTCGATGGTCTCCGGACGGAGGTCGAGAAGCAGCCGTCCGAAGGCGGTCAGGTGGCGGTCGACGCGCTCGATGAGATGGCGGTTGGCGACGTAGGCGTAGTGGTGGTAGTAGTCGATCGCGCGGCGATGCGCCGCGGTCTCCTTCATGAAGGTGAGGTCGAGCGCGCGAAGGGCGCGGTTGCGCTCGCCCTCGAGCAAGTAGGCGCGCTTGCGGGGATCGTCGACCTCGGCGACGTAGTCCTTCGCCGCGGCGGTCCGGGTCCGGTCGAGGTCGATCAACTTCTGCGTCCGTCGGACGTAGTCGACGACGGCGGCGGAGCCGTCGGCGCGGGTCGTCTCGAGGACGCGTTCGCGTTCGCGAAAGGCGGCTTCGTAGAGCCGGTCGGTGCGGTCGCCTACGGCGAGCGCCGCGGCGGTCCGGCGCTTCGCCTCCTCGTCGATCAGCGCGGACTGACGGCGGAAGGCGGCTTCGGCAAGGACGAACTGCTTGTCGAGGGCCTGGTCGTGGATCTCCTTCTCGAGCATGACGAGGGCGCGGTCGCGGCGCGACTCGGCGATCTCGACGCGGCGCTCGCGGTTGGCCGCGGTGGCCTTGCGCTCGATCTGCAGGAGCTGGTCGTTCTCGTCGGCCCGGATCTGGATCGCCTTGGCGTTGTTGTCGTGCTGGAAGTCGGCGAAGAAGCGGTCGAACTCGAGGTTCTTCAGGTATTTGTGGTAGTCGCCGGTGATCTCGGCGTTCTCCATCTGCTTCTTGACCTCGGCGACCTCGAGGCGGTTGTTGGACTCGAGGGCGATGATGTCGGTGGAGATGCGGTCGATGTCGGCGATCAGTTCGGAGAGCTTCGCGGTCACGGCGTTCACGGTCACGAGCATGTCGACCTTGAAGTCGGCGAAGACCTTCGCCGACGTCTGGATGTACTGGACCCGCGTCTGGGTCAGGAGCTGGTTGAAGCGGATGAAGTCGGAGAGCATGTTGTCGATCTCGTCGAACGACTCGTTCACGAAGAACGCGAAGTTCGAATAGAGGTTGATCGAGTTCTGGTAGAACTGGCTCGGCATGTAGTAGGCGAGCTTGACCTCCTCGACGCGACGGAAGGAGTCGACCTTGATCTTGTGGATCTCGGTCTGGTATTTGGAGACGAGCAGGTCGCTCATCCGCTGGTTGCGCTTGAGGAGGAACTTCGCCTTGGCGATCACGATCTGGTACATCATGATGTACTTCTCGCACTCGGCACGCTTGTTCCGGGAGTCGGCGTCGACGATCTTCCCCCCGATGATCGACTTCGATTCCTCGAGTTCCTCGTTCACGAGCCGGTCGAAGTTGGCCTTCTCCTTCTCGACCGCCGCGATCTGGCGGACGAACTGGTCGACGAGCGACTGGTTTACGACCGAGTGCGGCTTCTGGCGGACGGCGGAAAGGTCGTCGATCTTCTTTTTCTTGGCGGCGTAGACGGACGTCGTCGTCTTGAAGAGGGCGGTGATCTTGTTCTTCGTGTCGCGCAGGTTCTCGAGCACCTGCAGGATCGCCTGGGAGAGGAACTTGGCGTCGTTGAAGGCGCTGTCGCCCAGATCGCGCGCGAGCTGGTCGAGCATGTTCCGGGACTGGTCCATGGCGCGCAGGAGCTGTTCGTACTGCTCGTCGTTTCTCGCCGCATAGCCGCGCTTGATTTCCTCGAGGCGGTGTTCCTCGCCGTCGACGAAGCGGCGGTGGATCTCCGCCTCCCGGTCGATCGCGGCCGCGGCGTTCTTGCTCATCTCCTGGTACTTGGCGAAGGCTTCGTTCTGGATCGTCTGGAAGTCCTTGACGATCTCGAGGTACTTCGCGTCCTCGGCCGCGAGTTCCCCGCCGAGTTTCTCCGCGTGGGCGGCCTGGTCGGCGTCGAGCATGGCGAACAGCGCCGCGTATTCGTCCTCGACGGCCTTCAGGGCCGCGCCGAAGTCGCTTTCGTGTCGCTCGTATTCCATTCTCCGTTCCGCTTCGAAAACAGCGAAATCTGCTTGGATTTTCGCGATTTCCAAGTCGTATTGCTGCTCGATTTCGCGGACTGTCCGGTCGATCTCCGCGAGTTGCGCGGCGCGCAGCTCGGAAACGGGGGTCGACGGATGCGATTCGTTTGGCTTGACGACGCGCTTTACTGCCATTCTTCCACCCCGGGCGTGACCATTAATGTCATTATAGACGATACCGTCCTTTTTTTCAACCGAATGACCGGAAAATAACGAGGTTAATTTCGTCCGCTTTTTGATATAATGGATGTGAGGTGGAGACGATGGACAAACGCGTGATAGCCAACAATCTGCTCGTCGACGACGAGATCGAAGCGACGCTCAGACCCCAGCGGTTCACGGAGTTCATCGGCCAGCCGAACGTCAAGGAGATGATCCAGGTCGCCGTCGAAGCCGCGAAGAAGCGGCAGGAGACCCTCGACCACGTCCTCCTCTACGGTCCTCCCGGACTCGGGAAGACGACGCTCGCCCAGGTGATCGCCAACGAGATGGGCGTCTCGATGAAAACCTGCAGCGGTCCGACGATCGAGCGCACCGGCGACCTCGCCGCGATCCTGACGTCGCTCGAACCGGGCGACGTGCTCTTCATCGACGAGATCCACCGTTTGCCGAAGATCGTCGAGGAGATCCTCTATTCCTCGATGGAGGACTTCGTGATCGACATCGTCGTCGGGAAGGATGCGGGCGCCAAATCGATCCGCGTCGACCTCCCGCCGTTCACGCTGATCGGCGCGACGACGCGCTACGGCGACCTCACCGGGCCGCTCCGCGATCGTTTCGGAATCGTCCACAAGCTCGACTTCTACGATGTCCCCGACCTCGAGATCATCTGTCGCCGCACCGCGAGGATCTACGACTGCACGATCGACGAATCGGCCGTGAGCGAACTCGCCAAGCGCAGCCGCGGCACCCCCCGCATCGTCAACCGCCTGTTCCGCCGCGTCCGCGACTTCGCCGATGTCCTGAACGACGGCGTCGTCACTGCCGCCGTGACCAAGACGGCGCTCGAAAAACTCAAGATCGACGAGACCGGACTCGACCGCAAGGACCGCGAGTACCTCGCCGCGATCATCGACAAGTATCGCGGCGGTCCCGTCGGTCTCGAGACGATCGCCACCTCGATCAGCGAGGACCCGACGACGCTCGAAGACGTGTACGAACCCTATCTCATCCAGATGGGCTTCGTCAGCCGGACGCCCCGCGGCCGGGTCGTCACCGAGAAGGGATACCAGCATCTCAAGAAAGGATACCAGGGCAGCCTGTTCTGAACATGAAGACTTCCGATTTCGATTATGTCCTTCCGCCCGAACTGATCGCCCAGACGCCTCTTTCGGACCGTCAGGGCTCGCGCCTTCTGGTCTGCCGGCGCGATTCGTTCGAGCTCGTCCACGACCATTTCTACAACATCGTCGAATATCTCGAAAAGGGCGACGTGCTCGTCGTGAACGACACCCGGGTCCTCCCCGCCCGGCTCGCCGGCATCAAGCGCGACACCGCCGCCGCGATCGAGATCCTGCTCCTCCGGCAACTCGAGGGCGACGTCTGGGAGACGCTCGCGAAACCCGCCAAACGGGTCCGCGAACAGAGCGTGATCGTCTTCGGCGACGGACTCCTCGAGGCGACCTGCGTGGGCGTCGGCGAGGAGGGCATCCGCCTTCTCCGCTTCGCCTACGACGGCGTGTTCCTCGAACTGCTCGACCGTCTCGGCGAGATGCCGCTGCCGCCGTACATCCACGAACAGCTCGCCGACCGCGACCGCTACCAGACCGTCTACTCGAAGGTCGTCGGATCGGCCGCGGCCCCGACCGCCGGACTGCATTTCACCCCCGAACTGCTCGACCGGATCCGCGCCCATGGCGTCACCGTCGCCTCCCTCACCCTCCACGTCGGCCTCGGTACCTTCCGGCCCGTCGCCGTCGAGGACGTGACGACGCACAGGATGCATTCCGAGTTCTACGCGCTCTCGGCCGAAACGGCCGCGACGCTCGAGGACGCGCGCCGCGAAGGTCGCCGGATCATCGCCGTCGGCACCACCTCGACGCGGACGCTCGAGACGGTGATGGCGAAATACGGCCGCTTCGTTCCGGCTTCCGGATGGACCGACATCTTCATCTATCCGGGCTTCCGGTTCCGGGCGATCGACGGTCTCATCACCAACTTCCATTTGCCCAAGTCGACGCTCGTGATGCTCGTTTCCGCCTTCGCCTCGAAGGAGATCGTGTTTTCCGCCTACGCCGCCGCGATCGCCGAAAAGTACCGTTTCTTCTCGTTCGGCGACGCAATGCTGATCCTGCCGTCGAAGCATTGATGCCCGCTCCATCCATCCACGCAAAGTCCCTATAGGAGGTTCCATCCATGGAAAAGAAAATACTCGTCGAAGTTTCCGCACGTCATGTGCACCTGTCCCCCACCGCGCTCGAGACGCTGTTCGGCCCGGGATACCAGCTTACCGTCAAGAAACCCCTCTCCCAACCCGGCCAGTACGCCGCCGAGGAACGCGTCACCGTCGTCGGCCCGAAGAAGGAGCTCGCCGGCATCTCGATCCTCGGTCCGGTCCGCAAGGACACCCAGGTCGAGCTTTCGCTCACTGACGCGCGCTCGATCGGGATCGTCGCCCCGGTCCGCGAATCCGGCGACATCAAGGCCAGCGCCCCCTGCCGCATCGTCGGTCCGAAGGGCGAGATCACCGTCTCCGAGGGCGTCATCATCGCCAAGCGCCACATCCATCTGACGCCGGCCGACGCCGCCGCCTGGGGTCTTTCGGACAAGGAGAAGGTCCTCGTCCGCATCGACACCGAAGGCCGCTCGCTGATCTTCGGCGACGTCGTCTGCCGCGTCCGCGCCGACTTCGCCACGGCGATGCACATCGATACCGACGAAGGGAACGCCGCCGGCGTTTCCGGCGTCGTCTACGGCACCATCCTCTGATCGGCTGAAGGCGATGCCGTTCTCTTTCGACGTCGTCCGCGCATCCCGCGAGACGAAAGCCCGGATCGGCGTCCTGCATACGTCCCACGGCGACTTCGAGACGCCGATCTTCATGCCCGTCGGCACCCAGGCGACCGTCAAGACGCTCGACCCGCAGGAGACGATGGAAGTGAGCGACGGCCTCATCCTCGGCAACACCTACCATCTCTGGCTGCAGCCGGGGGACGCCGTCGTCAAGGCCCACGGCGGGATCCGCGGGTTCATGAGATGGGACGGCGGCCTGCTTACCGACTCGGGCGGATTCCAGGTCTTCAGCCTCTCCAAGATCCGCAAGATCAGGGAGGAAGGCGTCGAGTTCCGGCATCATCTGTCGGGCGAGCGCCTGTTCATGACCCCCGAGGACAGCATCCGCGTCCAGAACAATCTCGGCGCCGACATCATCATGAGCTTCGACGAGTGTCCGCCGTTCGATTCGTCCTACGACTACATGAAGAAGTCCGTCGAACGGACCGTCCGGTGGGCCGCGCGCGGCAAAGCCGCGCACGCCGACCCCGACGGCCAGGCGCTGTTCGGCATCGTCCAGGGCGGACCGCACCGCGACCTGCGCGCCTATTGCGCGTCGGAACTGCAGAAGATCGACTTTCCGGGATACTCGATCGGAGGTCTCGCGATCGGCGAGACCAAGGCCGAGATGTACGAGGTCCTTGGCTACATGGACGAACTGCTTCCGAAGGACAAGCCGCGCTACCTGATGGGCGTCGGTTCCCCCGACGACCTGATCGTCGGCGCGATGAACGGCGTCGACATGTTCGACTGCGTGCTGCCGACGCGGATCGCCCGCCACGGCACGGCGATGACCTCGCACGGCAAGGTCGTGATCAAGAACCGGGAATACGAAAACGACATGGGCCCGCTCGATCCCGACTGCGACTGCAAGGTCTGCCGCACCTACACCCGCTCCTACCTCCGGCACCTCTTCAAGGCCGACGAGATCCTCGGACTCCGGCTCGTCACCTATCACAACCTCCATTTCCTGAAGGGGCTGATGCACGCGATCCGCGCCGCCGTCAGGGAAGACCGGCTCGTCGCCTTCAAGGACGCTTTCTTCGCCCGGTACTATCGCTAGGGACGTTCGTCCGGACATCGAATTATACGTTCCTCTTATTGAATATTCGCCCGACATTACGTATAATGATTATAAAGCGCGCACCGCTTCGGACCGGCGTCAAGATCGTGTCCGAAGGCCGTGCGCAGAGCATCACGCCGGGTTTTCACAAAACCGCGACGAAGCTGCGCCAGGGGGGTCCTCCATGTTCGACATGAATGAGAATTTCAACCAGAAACCGATGATCAAGGTCATCGGCGTCGGCGGCGGCGGCGGCTCGGCCATCAACCGCATGATCGAGAACGACGTCCAGGGCGTGGAATTCATCGCGATGAACACCGACGCCCAGGTCCTCCGCCTCTCCAAGGCGGACGTCCGCCTGCAGCTCGGGAAGATGCTCACGCGCGGACTCGGCGCCGGCGCCAATCCCGAGGTCGGCCGCCAGGCCGCCCTCGAATCCGAAGACGAGATCCGCGAGATCCTGTCGGACACCGACATGGTCTTCATCACCGCCGGCATGGGCGGCGGCACCGGCACCGGCGCCGCGCCGGTGATCGCCCGCATCGCCCGCGAGATGGGCTGCCTCACGATCGGCATCGTGACCAAGCCGTTCTCCTTCGAAGGCCGCAAGCGCACCACCGTCGCGATGCAGGGCGTCGAGGAACTCCGTCCCTACGTCGACACCCTGATCGTGATTCCCAACGACAAGCTGCTCTACGTCGTCGAGAAGGACACGCCCTACCTCGACGCCTTCCGCGAGGCCGACAACGTCCTCCGCCAGGGCGTCCAGGGCATCACCGAGATCATCGCCGTCCCCGGCGTCGTCAACGTCGACTTCGCCGACGTCAAGACCGTCATGAAGGACAAGGGCACCGCGCTCATGGGCATCGGCATCGCCTCCGGCGAGAACCGCGCCGTCGAAGCCGCCCGCGACGCAATCCGGAGCCCGCTCCTCGAAACCTCGATCAACGGCGCCACCGACGCCATCGTCAACATCACCTCCGGCCTCAACGCCTCGCTCTACGAGATCCACGAGATCGTCGACGAGATCCAGAAGAGCTCGACGACCGACATCAACGTCATCTACGGGTCCGCGATCAACACCGACCTCGGCGACGAGATCGTCGTCACCGTGATCGCGACCGGCTTCTCCGACGACCCGCTCAAGCGCGAACAGCTCCTCAAGACCGAACCGAAGCCGGTGATCCCGGCCGTCGAACCGGTTCCCGCGAAGGAACCGCCGAAGTCGAAGAAGGAAGTCAAGAAAGAGGAGAAGGTCAAGCGCGAGGTCGAGAAGCAGCAGCCGAAGAAGCCCGAAGAAGAACCCGAGGACGTCTCGATCCCCTCGTGGCTCAAGGACCGTTTCAAGAAGTAGGCAACCCCGTTTCCGCGACCCATCAGGCCGAGCGTTTCCGCGCTTGGCCTGATTCTTATTTTCCGGAGGTTGTAAACAACCTCGAATGATGGTACAATGGACTGATGGAAGGAGGGATTCCGATGAACGAAGAAAACGACATCCGGACGCCGTTCGAACTCGAAATCGTCGAGATCGTGCGCTCCGACCGCCGCGTCGACGAGAAGAAGGAGCGCCTTTCCGACTTTCACGACTTCGACCTCTCGCAGGCCCTCCCGCTGTTCGATCCCGCCGAGCGGAAGAAGTTCTACGCCCTCCTCGACGGCGCCACCCTCGCCGACGTCTTCGAGCATCTCGATCCCGAGGACGCCGTCGTCTACGTCAAGGAACTGCCCCTTCCGGACGCCGCCCGGATCCTGAACGGGATGGAGGGCGACGACCTCGTCGACCTTTTGCAGGCCTTCAAGGACCGCGACGAGCGGGTCCGGTTCCTCGCCCTCCTCACGCTCGAGCGTCGCAACGGCATCAAGGCCATGATCGACTACGACGACGACCTCGTCGGCTCGATCATGAACGACGTCTTCGTCGCGATTCCCCCGACCCTGACCGTCAAGCAGGCGATCCGCGCGCTCGTCGACGCCGCCGGGAAGACCGAGTTCATCAACAACCTCTACGTCGTCGAGGACGGCGTCCTCGTCGGCGTGCTCTCGCTCCGCGAGATCATCTCCTCCGGAAACCGCCCCGACACCCCGATCCGCGAACTGATGACGACCAACCTCGTCACCGTGACCCCGACCACCCGCAAGGAAGAGGCGATCGGGATCATGCGCGACTACGACTTCATGCTCCTGCCGGTCGTCGGCGACGACGGCCGCATCCTCGGGATCCTCTCCTTCGACGACATGATCGAGGCGCAGAACGAAGAGAGCGACGAGGACTATGCCAAGCTCGCCGCGGTCGCCGACGTCGAGGTCGACGACGAGAAGGAGTCGGCCGCCGTCGCAGTGCGGAAGCGCATGCCGTGGCTGATCATCCTGCTTCTGCTCGACGTCGTCACGAGTTCCGTGGTGGCCGGCTTCGAGGGCGTGATCGCCGCGATTCCGACGCTCGCGCTGTTCATGCCGATGGTGCTCTCGATGTGCGGCAACACCGGCACCCAGAGCCTCGGCGTCATCATCCAGCTGTTCGCCGACAACCGACTCGAGACCCGGAAGGAACGGTCGATCCACCTGTTCCACGAACTTCTGACCGGTCTCGTCAACGGCCTCGTCCTCGGGGTCGTCGTCTTCGGACTGGTCCTCGGCCTCCGCACCCTCGACGGCGCGTCGTTTTCCGAAACGCTTCCGTTCGCCGCCGTGATCGCGCTCGCGATCGCCGTCGCGCTCACGGTCTCGACCGTCGCCGGTGCCTTCGTGCCGATCCTCTGCAAGCTCGTCAAAATCGATCCCGCGGTCGCCTCCGGACCGTTCATCACGACGATCAACGACATCCTCTCGCTTCTCATCTACTTCGGTCTCGCCGCGCTCCTGCTCGGCGGGCTGATGTGAGGGGGTGACGCCATGAACGAGGAACTCAAGGAAGAACTCGCCGAACGCGACTATGTCGCGGAAGTGGCCGACCTGATCCGGACCCGTCTGGACGACCCCGCCTTCGTCACGCTGCTCGACGAATACCATCCGTTCGACGTCTCGCATGCGCTCCTCGGCCTCGAACCGGAGCTCCGCCGTCGCTTCTTCGCCGCCGTCCCGGTCGCCGTCGCCGCAAACGTGTTCGAGCATTTCGAGCGGGAAGACGCCATTTCCTGCATCCGCGAGATCCCGACGCCGGCGGCCGTCGCCGTCATCGACGCGATGGACACCGACGATGCCGTCGACCTTTTGCAGTACCTCGAGGAGACTGAAAGCGACATCGACCTCGTCAACCAGCTCTCCCCGAAGAAACGCAACGAACTGAAGAAGTACTGGAGCTACGCCGACGTCGAGATCGGCTCGGTGATGTCCAACAGCTTCGTCGAACTCGGCGTCTCGATGAAGGTCCCCGACGCGATGAAGAAGCTCACCGGCATCGCCGGCGAGACCGAGTACATCTCGATCCTCTACGTCGTCGACAAGCAGAAGCTGGTCGGCTCCCTCCACCTCAAGGACCTGATCCTCGCCCGCGCCTCGCAGACGATCGGCGAGATCATGGAACCGCACGTCGTCTCCGCCGACCCGCACGCCTCGAAGGAGACGGTGGCGCGGATGATGCTCGACTACGGCAACTCCTCGATGCCGATCGCCGAGGACGGACGGATCGTCGGGATCGTCACCTACGACGACCTGATGGACGTCATCGACGAGATCAAGACGGAAGACTATGCCAAGTTCGCCTCGGTCGCCCCGGCCGAGATCGCGGCCGAGGAGAAGTCGGTCAAACTGTCGGTGAAGAGCCGGTTGCCCTGGCTCCTCGTCCTGCTCGCGCTCTCGACCCTGTCCTCGATCGCGCTCTCGCTCTTCGACGGCGCCTTCACCAGTTCCGACGGCGCCCGCCGCCTGGCCGCGGAGCTCGCGATCTTCCTGCCGCTCCTCCTCGACATGTCGGGCAATTCGGGGACGCAGTCGCTCGCCGTCATGATCCGCTACCTCGCCAAGAACGACAACGTCCTGAAACGCGCGCAGATCAAACGGACCCTGCGCCGCGAGATCGTCACCGGTCTGATCGAGGGCCTCGGGATCGGTCTGGTCGTGTTCGGCGTCGGCGTCGTCACCGCCGCGATCGCCGACGGCTGGCCGCCGGCCGCGCGGGACATCGCGATCGGCGCCGTCACGGCCTTCGCGATCGCCGTCGCGCTTCTGACGGCAACGGTCCTCGGGGCGTTCGTCCCGCTCCTCATGAGCTGGCTCAAGAAGGACCCGGCCGTGGCCTCCGGACCGTTCATCACGACCCTCGCCGACATCGCCACCCTCGTCATCTACTACGCCCTGAGCCTCGCGGTGCTTCTCCCGCTCTATGCTTCGGCGTAAGAAAGGAATCCCATGATCGAACTGACCGGGAAACAGAAAAGCAAGCTCAGAAGCCTCGCGATGACGCGTCCGGCCGCCTTCCAGGTGGGCAAGGAGGGGCTCACCCCCACGCTGCTCTCCGCGATCGACGACTTCGTCCGGAAGAACGAACTCGTCAAGATCGCCCTCCTCGACACCGCCGCGAGCGACTTCGACGAGGTCGCCCTGGCGCTTTCGGAGCGTCAGATCGCCGTCGTCCAGAAGATCGGCCATACCTTCGTCGGCTATCGTCCGAACCCGAAGCTCGAGAAGCGGATCGAGCTGCCCCGATGAAGATCCTCGTCACCAACGACGACGGCTACCAGGCCGTCGGGATCAGGCTGCTTGCAGACCTCGCGAAGAAGTACGGCGACGTCACCGTCGTCGCCCCCCATACGCACATGAGCGGCGCCTCGGTCTCCCGCGGCGGCTGGTTCCAGTCGAAGGCCTACCGCCAGGAAGAAGGACTCTACAGCGTCGAGGGCACGCCCGCCGACGCCGTCCACTTCGGCATCTTCGGCCTCGACCTGAAGCCCGACCTGGTCCTCTCCGGGATCAACGACGGCCTCAACATCGGGATCGACACGATCTACTCCGGCACCGTCGGCGCCGCCATGGAGGCGCTCAAGGCGCGCGTCCCGGCGATCGCCTTCTCGTGCGACTTCGGCCACTACGGGCCCGCCGAGAAGCATTTCGACGAGGTCATGCGCTACATCGTCGACCACGACCTGACCTCGCGCAACTACGTATTGAACGTCAACTTTCCCTCCAAACGCTACGAGACCTCGAAGGGCGTGATGGTGACCGACATCGCCTTCCGGCCGATGCACCACTACTACGTCGAGGGACCCGAGGGCGTGTACAAGAACAAGCGTTCCTACCTGCCGTACGACTTCATCCCCGGGACCGACCTGTGGGCGGCCGAGAACGGCTACACCTCGATCACCCCGCTCAAGCTCGGGAACCGCACCTCCTCCGGGCTCGCGGAGCTGAAGAAGAAGGTCGGGGAGCTTGAATAGCGCGGACAAGAAGCGCCTGCTCGCGATCGTCGTTTCCTACGTCGTCCTCGGCGCGGGAGCGTTCGCGGCGCTCGCGTTCGGCGACCTGTCGGAGAGCGCGCGGCTTGTGGTCGCGATCGGCCTCGTCGTCGTCACGGGAATCGCCTCGTACGCCTCCGCCCGCACCTATCGGCGCTGAAAGGACGTGGACGCCATGAATCTCGCGAAGAACCTCGAAACGGTCAGACGCGACCTCGGATCGGCCACGCTCGTCGCCGCGACCAAGTACGTCGGCGCCGACACGATCGCCGAACTTTCCCGCCTCGGCGTCACGGACGTCGGCGAGAACCGGACCGACAGCTATCTCGAAAAGCGCGCCGCGCTTTCGGACCTGCCGATCCGCTGGCACTTCATCGGCCACCTCCAGTCGAACAAGGCGAAAGGCGTCGTCGAGACGATCGACTGCCTGCATTCGCTCGACAGTCTCCGCCTCGCCGCCGAGATTCAGAAGCGGCGGACGACCCCCCTCGATTGTTTCGTCGAGGTGCACGTCTCCGGCGAACCGTCGAAGGACGGCGTCGAACCGGAAAACCTGCGGGATTTCGTCAAGGATCTCGCGGAGTATGATAGAATAAGGGTGGTCGGCCTGATGGGCATGGCCGCCGAGGCCGAGGATGCGGTCGTGCTCGAGACGTTTTTACGGCTCGCGCGGCTGCGCGACGCGATCCGCGCCGAGGGGTGGCTCCACGCCCCCTGCGCCTACCTGTCGATGGGGATGAGCGGCGACTACAGGCTCGCCCTTCAGGCCGGCGCCACGCACGTGCGGCTCGGCTCGATCCTGTTCAGAAGCGAGGAATGATGATGGGACTCTTTCAGAAGAAGCAACCGGTCAAGACCACCGACGTCGGATTCGAGCAGCTCGAGTTCTTCCGCGTCCACGACACCGCCAAGATCTACGAGTACGCGGAGAAGATCATGCATCGGATCCCGATCGTGCTCAACTTCTCGGACTGCCTGATCCAGGAGGCCAACGAGAACCTCCTCTTCCTCACCGGCGTGCTCTACGCCTGCGACGGCGAGATCGTCAGGATCCAGGACAAGATCTACCTGATGGCGCAGAAGAGCGACCTGAACGGACCGACGCTCACGAAGTTCGTCAACCAGTACGGCTCGAAGAAGTGACTCCGGTTCCGCGAAGTCCGGAGGCGGCGTGCGGCCGCGCTTGATTTCGCGCGCGAAATGTAGTATAATATTCAAGAATCATGCATCTGCGATGATCGGGACACGACGTGATCCCCACGGATTTCAAGAGACCGGACGAACGGTGAGACGTCCGGAATCCGCCTTCACGCCATCCCCCGTGAGCCGGCCGTCGAACCAAGTAGACGGTCGCGTCCGCCCGCGTTAAGGGCTTCGAGTGCCGGCGCAAGCCGGAATGAAGGTGGCACCGCGGTTCCAGGCAATCGCCCTTTTTCGGGGGCGATTTTTTCGTTCCCGCGGACCTGCACGGAGGAAATCATGGAAAAGAAGAACTGGAAAGACACCCTGCTCATGCCCGAAACCGAGTTTCCGATGCGCGGGAACCTCGGTCAGAAGGAGCCGCTCATCCAGAAACGCTGGGATGAGCTCAACCTCTACGAGAAGCTCCTGGAGCGCAACCACGGACTGCCCGAGTACGTCCTGCACGACGGGCCGCCCTACGCCAACGGCTCGATCCACGTCGGCCACGCCCTGAACAAGTCCCTGAAGGACTTCGTCCTGCGCTACAAGACGATGACCGGCCACTACGTCCGCTACATCCCGGGCTGGGACACCCACGGCCTGCCGATCGAGAACGCCCTCTCCAAGGACCGCAAGGTCGACCGCAAGTCGATGTCGGTGGCGGCGTTCCGCCGCCTCTGCGAGACCTACGCGCTCGAGCAGGTCGAGATCCAGAAGGGCCAGTTCCGCCGCCTCGGCATCCTCGGCGAGTGGGACAAGCCCTACATCACCCTCGACCGCGCCTTCGAGGCGGCGCAGCTCCGCCTCTTCGCCCGGATGGTCGAGAAGGGCCTGATCTACAAGGGCCTGAAGCCCGTCTACTGGTCGCCCTCCTCGGAATCGGCGCTCGCCGAGGCCGAGATCGAATACTTCGACGTTTCCTCGCCGTCGATCTTCGTCGCCCTGCCGGTCGTCTCCGCCAAGGGCATCCTTCCCAAGGGCGCCGAGCTCCTGATCTGGACGACGACGCCGTGGACGATCCCCGCGAATCTCGCGGTCGCGGCCGGTCCCGAGATCGAGTACGTCGTCGTGAAGACCGAGACCGGGCGTCTGCTCGTGCTCGCGAAGAGTCGCCTCGAGGCGGTCGCGACCGAACTCCAGCTCCTCAGGACCGACATTCAGAAGACCGTCTCCGGAAGCGAACTCGAGGGCGTCACCTACCGCCATCCGCTCTACGACCGCACCTCGCCGGTGATTTTAGGCGACCACGTCACCACCGAGGACGGCACCGGCCTCGTGCATACCGCCCCCGGCCACGGCGAGGACGACTTCAACGTCGGCCAGAAGTACGGCCTGCCCGTCTTCTGCCCGGTCGACGCCCGCGGCTGCATGACCGCCGACGCCGGCCCCCGCTTCGCCGGCCTGTTCGTCGACGACTGCAACCCCGCCGTGATCCTCGCCCTCGAGGAATGCGGCGCGCTCCTCAAGTCCGGCACCATCCGCCACAGCTATCCCCACGACTGGCGCACCAAGAAGCCGGTCATCTTCCGCGCCACGCCGCAGTGGTTCGCCTCGATCGAGAAGCTCAAGGACGACATCCTCCGGGCGATCGAGTCCGTCAAATGGTATCCGTCCTGGGGCGACGTCCGCCTCGGCAACATGATCAGGGAGCGCGAGGCCTGGTGCATCTCCCGGCAGCGCGCCTGGGGCGTCCCGATCCCGGCGTTCTACACCGAGAAGGGCACCGCCGTCCTCGACAAGGACGTGATCGAGCACGTCGCCGCAATCTTCGAGAAGGAAGGCTCCAACGCCTGGTTCGAGCGCTCCGCCGAAGAACTCCTGCCGCCCGGATTCACCCATCCGGACAGCCCGAACGGACGCTTCGCGAAGGAGACCGACATCATGGACGTCTGGTTCGATTCCGGCTCGACGCACCACGGGGCGATGATCGACCGCGGCCAGCCGTATCCGGCCGACCTCTACCTCGAGGGCTCCGACCAGTACCGCGGCTGGTTCAACAGCTCGCTCACGACCGGCGTCGCCACCGAGGGCGCCGCCCCCTACCGCACGCTCGTCTCGCACGGCTTCGTGCTCGACGGCGAGGGGCGGAAGATGTCGAAGTCGCTCGGCAACGTCGTCGACCCGAACAAGGTGATGGAGCAGCTCGGCGCCGACATCCTGAGACTCTGGGTCGCTTCCGTCGACTACCAGTCCGACGTGCGCATCTCCGACGAACTCGTGAACCAGGTCGCCGAGACCTACCGAAAGATCCGAAACACCTTCAAGTTCCTGCTGGGCAACCTCGCCGACTTCGACTTCCACGTCGACCAGGTCGACGAGTCGAGGATGACCGAGATCGACCGCTATTTCCTCGGGAAGACCCGCCGGCTCGTACGGGAATGCCTGTCCGCCTACGAAGACTTCCGCTTCGACGACGTGTCCCGCAAGGCGGCCAACTTCGTCACCTTCGCGAGCTCGTTCTACCTCGACTTCGCGAAGGACATCCTCTACATCGAGAAGAAGGACGACCCCTCGCGCCGCGCCGTCCAGACGGTCCTGTACCGCATGACCGACGCCCTGATCCGGCTGCTCTGCCCGATCCTGCCGCACACCGCTTCCGAAGCCTACGGCTACCTGCCGCACAGGGACGAGGAGGACGCCGCGCTCCTCCGGATGCCTCCGGTCGAGGCGTGGGACGAGACCCTCGAAGCCAACTACGACGAGTTCCTCTCCTTCCGCGAGACCGTCCAGAAGGCGCTCGAGGAAGCCCGCGCCGCGAAGGTCATCGGCAAGTCCCTGAACGCCAAGGTCACGATCTACCCGAAGGGCCGCGTCGAGGCGCTCCTCGCGCGCCTGCAGGTCGACCTCGCCCGCGTCTTCATCGTCTCCCGCTTCGAGGTCAGGAAGGACGGCTACGGCAGCTTCAAGGCCGTCGACGTCTCGATCGACGTCGAACCTGCCCCCGGCACGGCCTGCGAGCGCTGCTGGCAGGTGGTGGACGCCGTCGACGACGACGGTCTCTGCCCGCGCTGCGCCGCGGTCGTCCGCGGCTGAGGTGTGAAGTCTCCGATGCGCGCCCGCCTCACCCCCAGGAACATCCTCCTCTACGTCCTCGGGATCGCATGCATCTCCTTCGGGGTGGTGCTGTCGTTTCGCACCGGCTTCGGCGGGAATCCCGGCGACACCCTGACGGCGGTCCTGAGCACGGTCACCGGCCTCACCTTCGGTCTCACCTCGGCCATCATCTGTGCCGTCTACATCCTCTTCCTCTCCGTCTTCTTCCGCACCTGGAAGTTCACCTTCCTCGTCGCCCAGGTCGCGATCTTCTCGCCGATCGCCGACTTCTGGGGTCTGGTCGTCCTCAAGGACTTCCATCCGACCGGGGCGGCGGCGTGGGTCGCCTTCGCCGTCTCGGCGCTCGCGATCCCGCTCGGTTCTTCGATCCTGATCCGCACGAAGCTGCCGGCGGGGATCTTCGACGAACTCATGTTCTTCACCGCGCACGTCACCAAATTCAAGCTCTCGGCGGCGCGCACGCTCAACGAATCGCTGATCGTCGGTCTGGCGATCGCGATCGGATATCTATCCGGCAACGGCCTCGGCGCCGTCGGGCTCGGCACGATCGCCTACGCCCTGTCGGTCGGCTGGATCCTCAAGGGGATCCTCCTGCTTTCCGAACGCATCTTCCCAGGGAGGGAAACGACATGAACGTGAACCAGTACATCGACCACACCTACCTCAAGGCCTTCGGCACCGCGAAGGACATCGACCAGCTCGTCGCCGAGGCGGCCCGGTGGCAATTCAAGAGCGTCTGCCTCAACCCCGCGTGGGTCAAATACGCCAAGGAGAAGCTCGCCGGGACCGGCGTGCTGGTCTGCACGGTCATCGGCTTCCCGCTCGGCGCGAACACGACCGAGACGAAGGTCTTCGAGACCCTCGACGCCGTCCAAAACGGCGCCGACGAGATCGACATGGTCATAAACGTCGGCCGCGTCAAGCAAGGCGACGACGCCTACGTCCAGTCCGAGATCGAACGGATCGTCAAGGCCGCGCAGGGGCGCGTCGTCAAGGTCATCATCGAGACCTGTTACCTCTCGAAGGAGGAGATCGCCCGCACGAGCGCCGTCGTCGGGAAGACCGGCGCGACCTTCGTGAAGACCTCCACCGGCTTCGGCACCGCCGGCGCCACCGCCGAAGACGTGAAGATCATGAAGGAAGCTTCCGGCAAGGCCGTCAAGGCCGCCGGCGGGGTGAAGACGAAGGAAGACCTCGAGAAGATGCTCGAAGCCGGCGCGACCCGGATCGGCACCTCCAACGGCGTCGCCCTGATGACCGCGGGCGAAGGGTCCGGCTACTGATGTCCCTCCAGGACCGCGTCATCGAAGGCACCCTGCAGGCGGTGGCGCCGCTCAAGGCGGACAGGATCGCGATCCACGCCGCCTTCTACGCGGCGCTCGTCTTCGCCTTCTACATGCTCCTGGTCGGCGCGATCGACTGGGTCGGCGGCGTCGCCGCCGGACTCGGCGGCGTGCTCTACAGCGTCGTCCGCGACTTCTCCACCGCCCGCCGCTACCGCCGCGCCCTCGCCTCCCACCTCGCCTACGTGCAGGAGAAGCATCCGCACGTGGAACTGTACGTCCCGATGGTCGAGAAGCTCGGCAACTCGCTGCTCCTCAAGCGCTCCGGCCTCTTCCTCGAGGACGGCCGCCTTTCGCTCGAGGCGTTCAACCAGCCGGCCTTCGCGAAGAGCCCGAAGGACTCGATCACCGTCCCCGTCGGCGTCGACTTCCGGATCTTCGAATCGGTTTCCGAGGCGAAGGTCCCGCTCGTCGGCTTCCGCTCCGAACTGATGAAGAACGCCTACCGCTTCCACGTCTACGGCGACGAAGAGGCGGTCGCGCGGATCGCGGCCTTCGCCGAATCCCCGGCGCCCGCCGACGCGGCTTCCGCCGAACCCGAAAGGAATGATTGACATGGCAACCCCCCACAACAGCGCCAGACCCGGCGACATCGCCAAGACCGTCCTGATGCCCGGCGACCCGCTCCGCGCGAAGTACATCGCGGAGAAGTTCCTCGACCATCCCGTCCAGTTCAACCAGGTCCGCAACATGTTCGGCTACACCGGCACCTACAAGGGCAAGCCGGTCTCCGTCATGGGCTCCGGCATGGGCATGCCCTCGATCGGCATCTACTCGTACGAGCTCTTCAAGTTCTACGGCGTCGAGCGGATCGTCCGCGTCGGCTCCGCCGGCGCCTACACGCCCGACCTGAAGCTCTTCGACGTGATGCTCGTCGACCACTCGTGGAGCGAATCGAACTACGCCATGGCGCAGAGCGGCGCGCCCGAGCATCTGATTCCGGCGACCCCGGCGCTCGTCGAAAGCCTTGCGGAAGCGGCGGCGCGGATCGGCGTCCCGGTCCATCGCGGCACGGTCCACTCCTCCGACGTGTTCTACCGCGAGGGCGGCACGCCCTTCAGGACGATCCTCGCGGAGCACGGCTGCCTCGCCGTCGAGATGGAGTCGTTCGCGCTCTTCCACAACGCCAGGGTGCTCGGGAAGGAAGCCGGCTGCCTGCTCACGATCTCCGATTCGCTCGTCACCCGCGAGGAGACCACCGCCGAAGAGCGCGAGAAGGCCTTCACGAACATGATGAAGGTCGCCCTCGAGGCCCTGTGATCCGCGGCGAACGTCGGGATCCGGAACCCCGGCTCCTCGAGATGGAAGGCTACCGGCTCCGGCTGGTGCCGACGACGAAGTTCAAGACGTCCTATTTCCAGCTGCGCTTCAGCGCACCCTTTCGCCCGGAGACCCTGAATCTCCGGGCGCTTTTGCCGTATGCGCTCCTCGACGGGACCGCGACCCTGCCCACGAAACGGCTCTTCCAGAATCGTTGCGACCGCCTCTACGGCGCCCAGGTCGGCGCCGGCGTGGCGAAGCAGGGGATGATGTCCGTCGTCACCTTCTCGCTTTCGGTCGTGAACGACCATTACCTCCCCGGCGATGCCCGGGTGCTCGACGAGGCGCTCGACCTCTTCCATGACGTCGTGTTGCGCCCGCGGACCTACCGCGGGCTGATCCGCGCCGGCGTCGTGAAAGACGAGGTCCGGCTCCTCCGGGAGGACATCGAGGCGGACTACGCCGACAAGGCCGAATACGCCTTCCAGCGGATGTCCGAGGCGATGTTCAAGGACGAACTCGCCCGCTACCGCGCCAAGGGCGACTACGACACCCTCGACAAGGTCACGCCCGAAGGCCTCACGGAGGCGTATCGGGACATGCTCGCTAATGACTTCGTCGAGGCGGTCGCCGTCGGCGACTTCGATTCCGACGAGATCGCCAGGGCGTTCTCCCGCCGCTTCGCCTTTTCGCCGCGCCCGACGGTCCCCGTCTGGACCGACACCGAGACCAAGGACATTACCGACGTTCAACGCGTCGTCGAGGAAGGCGACGTCAGCCAGGCGCGGCTCGTCCTCGGCTACCGCCTCCCGACGCGGTCGGGCTCGAAGGACTACTACGCCGCCGTCGTGGGAAACGCCCTCTTCGGGGACTCCGACACGTCGATGCTCTTCCGCACGGTGCGGGAGAAGGAGCACCTCTGCTATTACGTCTACAGCGTCTACGCCGCCGGCAAGGGCGCCGTCTTCGTCTCCGCCGGCGTCGAGCCGGGACGCGAGGACCAGGCCTCCGCGGTCATCGGGCGGGTGAAGGACGACCTCGCCGCCGGCCGCTTCAGCGAGGACGACCTGACCATCGCCAAGAACGCCGTCGTCAAGCGGATGCGGCAGTCGACCGACTCGCTCCGCGGGATCGTCGCCGACCACGCCCACTTCGACCGCCTCTACGGGATCCCCTACGACCTCGACCGGGCGGTCGCTGCCGTGCAGGCCGTCACCGCCGAAGCCGTCGCGGCGCAGATCGCGCTTCTGATCGAGGACACCGAGTACCGGCTCACGGGGAGGAACCGCTGATGGACACCGCGTTCGCGAGGAAACTGAACGAGACCATCGTCCGGAAGACCACCTCCGCCGGCCTTCGGGTCGCGGTCGTGCCCAAACCCGGCTTCCACAAGACCGAGATCCACCTCGCCGTCGAGTTCGGGTCGATCGACGAGGACGGCGCAAGGGGCCTGAACGCGTTTCCGCAGGGAACCGCGCACTTCCTCGAGCACATGCTCTTCGAGAACGAGGAGGCGGACCCGTCGCAGGCGTTCGCCCGCGTCGGGGCGCAGGTGAACGCCTACACCGCCGCCGACGTCACCGATTACTACTGTTCCACCACCGAGGCCTGGGAACCGGCCGCGGAGCTGCTCTTTTCGCTCGTGTTCCATCCGTCGATCCCGGAGGCGGGCGTCCTCAAGGAGCGGTCGATCATCGCCCGCGAGATCCAGATGTACGAGGACGACGTCAACGATCTGATCTACGAGGACTTCCTGCACGCGCTCTACGCCGCCCATCCGGTCGCCCATCCGATCGCCGGCACCGCGAAGTCGATCCAGGCGATCGACTCCGAGGTCCTGCGGCGCGCGCACGCGGCCTACTACGTGCCCTCGAACATGCGCCTCCTGGTCGTCGGCGACGTCGACCCCGAGGCCGTCTTCGCGTTCGCGGAGGGGATTCCCCTCCCCGGCGGCGTGCGGCCGGAACGTGCCAGTGTTCCCGAATCACGGATCCCCGCCAAGACGGCGGTGACGAAGAAGAAGGACATCAGGAACGACATGCTCATGCTGGGCGTGAAGTTCGGGCGTCCGAACGGGAAGTCGTGCTTTCAGAACGACGTCGAGGAGATCGCCTGGGCGTTTCTCTTCGACTGCCTTTTCGGGAAGGCGTCCAAGAACCACCGCGACCTCGTCCGCAAGGGCTTCGTGAACGAGGCGTTCGAAGCGTCCGCGCAGTGCGAACCCGACTACGGACATCTCGTCGTCTATACCGAGACGAAGAAGCCGGCGTCCGCGGCGAAGGCGCTTTGGGCGCTCTTCGACCATGCGGCCGACCATCTCGATCCGGTGCGCTTCGAGACCGCCAAGCGGCGCCTCGTCGGCAATTCGGTGCAGTCCTTCAACAGCGTCTCGGCGCTCGCCGGATTCATCCTCGACTACGAGCTCGAGGACGTGGACGTGTTCGAGCTGATCGAGGCGATCGACCGGATCACCCTGGATGATCTGAAGGCGCTTATACCCGCGCTCGATTCCTCCGCCCGGGTTTCCGTCGTCTACCGTCGTCCCTGACGCAAGGCGAGACTCGTTACCCCAAGGGGTGCGAAACGTTGGCGTCTATGCTATAATGGAAGAAGAAGCGAGGTGGACCGGATGGATGGCTGCAGGCTGATACTGAAACCGAAGGAAGAAGTCCGAATCCGGAACGGACACGCCTGGGTCTATGGCAACGAAGTCGCCAGGATCGAGGGCGAGATCGTCTCCGGCGAACTCGCGAACGTCTATTCCGCCAAGGGCGATTTCATCGGGAAGGGCTATCTCAACACCGCCTCGAAGATCCTCGTCCGGATCCTCGCCCGCGATGACGTCGCGATCGACCGCGCCTTCTTCAAGGAGCGTCTCCGCGCCGCCGACGCGGCGCGCAGGGAACTCGGCTTCACCGGTTCCTACCGCGCCTTCTTCGCCGAGTCCGACGGGATCCCGGGACTGATCGTCGACAAGTACGAGGACTGGCTCGTCGTCCAGGTGCTCTCGCTCGGCATCGAGAAGCGCAAGGCGATGTTCGTCGAACTCTTGGTCGAACTCTTCGCCCCTCAGGGCATCTACGAGCGCAGCGACGTCGCGGTCCGCATCAAGGAAGGCCTCGAGGAGGCCAAGGGCGTCCTCTACGGCACCGTCCCGGACTTGGTCCGGGTCGAGGAGAACGGCGTCCTGATGGACGTCGACGTCAAGAACGGCCAGAAGACCGGATCCTTCCTCGACCAGCGCGAGAACCATGCGGCGATCGCCCCCTACGTCCGCGGGAAGGACGTCCTCGACTGCTTCTCGCACACCGGCGGCTTCGGCCTCGCGGCCGCGAAGGCGGGCGCGAAATCGGTCGTCTGCGTCGACATCTCGGCGTCCGCCTGCGACCGCATCGAGAAGAACGCGGCGCTGAACGGATTTGCGAACGTTTCCGTCATCAAGGCCGACGTCTTCAGCCTCCTGCGCGAGGAGTTCGCGAAGGGGAATCAGTACGACGTCGTCGTGCTCGACCCGCCGGCGTTCACCAAGAACGTCGAGAATCTCGCGAACGCCTACGCCGGCTACAAGGAGATCAACATCCAGGGACTCCGCCTGGTCCGCCACGGCGGCTACCTCGTCAGCTGTTCCTGCTCGCACTACATGACCCCCGCGCTCTTCCTCGAGATGCTCCTCGAGGCCGGCGTCGACGCCGGCCGCATCGTCCAGATGATCGAGTTCCGCACACAGGGGAAGGACCATCCGACGCTGCTCGGCAGCGAGGAATCATTCTATCTCAAGGTCGTGGTGCTCCGCGTCCTCGACCGGCGCTAGGAGGCCCCCATGATCGTCAAGTCCATCGAATTCTTCGGATCCTGCGTCCGTCCCGCCCAGTATCCCAAGGACGACCTCCCCGAGGTCGTCGTCGCCGGCCGGTCGAACGTCGGGAAGTCGTCCTTCATCAACGCGATCCTGAACAACCACAAGGTCGCCCGCGTCTCGGCGACCCCGGGCAAGACCCGGCTCCTCAACTTCTTCCTGATCAACCGCGCCTTCTACCTCGTCGACATCCCCGGCTACGGCTATGCCGCCGCCCCGAAGACCGAGATCGAGCGCTTCTCTTCGATGATCGAGGAATACTTCGCCGTCACCCCGAAGCTCGCCATCGGCATCCTCCTGCTCGATTTCCGGCGGATCCCCTCGGCCGACGACCTGACGATGTACGCCTATTACAAGAACCACGGCCTGCCCGTGACCGTCGTGCTCACGAAGGCCGACAAGCTCTCCAACAACGAACGCGCCGTCCAGCTCCGCGCGATCAGGGCGGCTCTGAAACCGGAAACGGCGGACGAGATCCTCGTCTTCTCCTCGAAGACGAAGGAGAACGTCGACGCCGTCTGGCAGCGGATCGACCAAGCCGTCCAATCCTGACCATCGGGGGAATCGCCATGATCCAGAGTCTGTTCGACCGCCTGGCCGCCGGCTACGACCAGGGTGTGGTCGAAAGCGACAGGGACAACGAGTTTCCGTTCGCGGGGTACCAGCGTACCCTCGATTTGATCGCGGCGGAAATCGCCGGTCGCGCCCGCCTCGGACGCGCGAAGGTCCTCGACCTCGGCATCGGTACCGGTCTTTTCGAGACCCGGCTGGCGCCCGAGACCATCGAAGTCACCGGCATTGACCTGTCGGGCGGAATGCTCGAGATCTGCCGCCTGCGCCTCCCCGAGGCGACCCTCCTCCAGGGCGACTTCACGCGCGAACTTCCGGAAGTCTCCGGCGGCTTTGACGCGATCGTCTCGACCTGGGCGATGCACCATCTCCCGGAAACGGACCTCGTCGCCTTCCTCGACCGGCTCGTCGGCCTGCTTGCGCCGTTCGGCCGGATCTACGTCGGCGACGTCCTCTTCGCCGACGGGCGCGAGCGCGAGGCGTGCCGCCTCGCGAACCTCGAGGCCTGGGATCCGACGGAACACTACCACACGTTCGAAGCCGTCCTTTCCGGACTCGGCGGCCGCTACGCGGTCTCCTTCATGAAGACCTCGTTCTGCGCCGGGATCCTGATCGTCGAACGTTTCCACGAACTGTCCGCCCCGGAATCCGAACGCGTCCTCAAGCGCTGTCGCTGAGTTTCGACCCGATTCCGCTTTACTTGCGGACGAAATGATGTATAATGGAAGAAAGAAATGCTGTGAAGCGGAAGAGTAGCGGAAAACCGGCTCAAGCGAGCGGACCGATCGGTGCGAGGTCCACGCCAGGCTCCGTGAACGTCGCCGTGAAGCAGCCGCGGCGAATCGAGTAGCCGCGGACGCATCCCTGCGTTACGGGGTCGAGTGCCGGCGCAAGCCGGAACAAAGGTGGTACCGCGACTTCGTCGTCCTTTTCCGAGGACGGCGTTTTTATTTGAAAGAAGGGAACATGATGGACAAGAAGAGCTACATCGCCTGGATCCGGGGCCTCGTCGGGGACGCCAAGATCATCCTGAACGCCGCCTGCGTGGTGATCCCGAACGACAAGGGCGAGATCCTCCTGCAGAAGCGGAGCGACAATCTGAAATGGGGCCTGCCCGGCGGACTCCTCGAACTGGACGAACCGATCGCCCAAGGCGCGATCCGCGAAGTCAAGGAGGAGACGGACCTCGACGTCGAGATTTCCGGCTTCGTCGGCGTCTTCGTCAACCCCTCGATGACCTGGCGGAAGAAGGACAGGGCCGAGGTCATCTGCCACAGTTTCGTTGGCCGCGTCGTCGGTGGACAACTCAAGATCAACGATGACGAATCGCTCGGGTTCGGCTGGTTCACCATCGCCAACCTGCCCGAGATCCATTCGTCGGACAACCTGGAGACGATCCGGGCCTATTTCGCGGGCGAGCGCAATCTCGTCGAAGGGAGACGCTACTCATGATCGACATGAAACCGAAATACGAACACGCCGAGGTCGAATCCGGCAAATACGAATTCTGGCTGGAACAGGGCTGCTTCAAGGCGAATGATCCGACGAAGCCGCCGTTCTGCGTCGTGATCCCGCCGCCGAACGTCACCGGCAAGCTCCACCTCGGCCACACCTGGGACACCACCCTCCAGGACATCCTGATCCGCCGCAAGCGGATGCAGGGCTACGACGCCCTCTATCTGCCCGGCATGGACCACGCCGGCATCGCCACCCAGGCGAAGGTCGACCAGCGCCTCAGGGCGCAGGGCGTCAGTCGCTACGACTTGGGCCGCGAGAAGTACCTGAAGGCCGCCTGGAGCTGGAAGGAAGAATACGCCTCGATCATCCGCGAGCAGTGGAAGGGCATCGGCCTCTCGCTCGACTACGACCGCGAGCGCTTCACCCTCGACGAGGGTCTCTCAGAGGCCGTGAACGAGGTCTTCGTCCGCCTCTACGAGAAGGGCTACATCTACCGCGGCGAACGCATCATCAACTGGGACGTCGAGGCCAAGACCGCGCTCTCCAACATCGAGATCGAGCATCTCGACATCCAGGGTGCCTTCTACCACGTCACCTATCCGTTCGCGGACGGATCCACGGGCGGACTCACGGTCGCCACGACCCGTCCCGAGACGATGTTCGGCGACGTCGCGCTCATGGTCCATCCCGAAGACCCGCGGTTTGCGGGACTGATCGGGAAACAGGTCAGGATCCCGACGACGGACCGCGCGATCCCGGTGATCGCCGACGCCTACGTCGACCGCGCCTTCGGGACCGGCATCGTCAAGGTCACGCCAGCCCACGACCCGAACGACTTCGAGGTCGGAAAGCGCCACAAGCTCGAGATGCCCCTGTGCATGAACGAGGACGGCACGATGAACGCGCGGGCTGGCCGCTACGAGGGGATGGAACGCTTCGCCTGCCGGAAGGCGCTCGTTTCCGACCTGAAGGCCCTCGGCCTGCTTCTCAAGGTCGAACCCGTGACCCACAACGTCGGCCATTCCGAACGCACCGGAGTGATCGTCGAACCGCGGCTTTCGAAGCAGTGGTTCGTGCGGATGGACCTGCTCGCGAAGAACGCAGTCGAAAAAAATACGGTCGAGTTCGTCCCCGAGCGCTTCAAGAAGATTTTCGTCAACTGGATGGAATCGATCGAGGACTGGTGCATCTCGCGCCAGCTCTGGTGGGGTCACCGGATCCCGGTCTGGTATAGGGGCGAGGAGATCCATTGCGGCCGGACGGCGCCGGAAGGCGACGGCTGGCGCCAGGACGAGGACGTCCTCGACACCTGGTTCTCCTCCGCGCTCTGGCCGTTCTCGACCCTCGGCTGGCCGAAGAAGACGATCGACCTCGCGCGCTTCTATCCGACCGACGTGCTCGTCACCGGCTACGACATCATCTTCTTCTGGGTCGCCCGGATGATCTTCCAGGCGATCGAGTTCACCGGCGAGAGTCCGTTCCGTCAGTGCCTGATCCACGGACTGATCCGCGACGCGGAAGGAAGGAAGATGTCGAAGTCGCTCGGCAACGGCGTCGACCCACAGGACGTGATCGCCCAGTACGGCGCCGACGCCCTCCGCTACTTCATCTCCACCAACTCCAGTCCGGGACTCGACCTCCGCTACGAACCGGAGAAGGTCGAGGCCGCCTGGAACTTCATCAACAAGCTCTGGAACATCTCGCGCTACGTCCTCATGAACACCGAGGGCGCCACCGTCGCGGACATGAAACTCGATCCGCTGCCGCAAGGCGTCGCCGAACGCTGGATCCTCGGACGCCTCGACGAGACCCTGGACGGCGCGAACGCCGACTTCGACAAGTACGAATTCGGAGAGGCGGCGAAGAAGCTCTACAACTTCGCCTGGAACGACTTCGCCAGCTGGTACGTGGAGATCGCGAAGCTTTCCATCGGCGAGCGCGAGACGCGGGCCGTGCTCCTGCACGTCCTCTCCGCGATCGTGCGGGCGCTCCATCCGTTCATGCCGTTCGTGACCGAAGAAATCTGGCAGAAGCTGCCGCACGTCGAACCCTCGATCATGCGCGCGCCGTGGCCGACCGCCGACCGCCTGCCGATCGCCGATGCGTCCTCGCTTAACCGCGTCTTCGAACTGATCGTCGGCGTCCGCCAGGTCCGGAGCGAATACAACGTCGCCCCGGGCAAGCCCGTCGACGTCCTGATCCGCACTGAATCCGATTTGACCGCGGCCTTCCTCGAGGAGAACCGCCGCCTGCTCGTCAAGTTCCTGAACCCGGGCAGACTCGAGATCGCCTCCGACCTACCCCCGGTCGAACATGCGCTCACCGTCATCCTCCCGGGCGCGACCCTGTACCTGCCGCTCGGATCGCTCGTCGACATCGCCGCCGAGGTCGCTCGTCTCAATAAGGAGATCGAGCGTCTCGAGGGCGAGATCAGAAGAAGCGACGCGATGCTCGAGAATCCCGCCTTCCTCGCGAAGGCCCCCGCCGCCAAGATCGACGCCGAACAGGCGAAGCGGGCGGACTACGCAGAGAATCTGCGGCTGGCGCGCGAGCGCCTGGAGGCCGTCAGGCGATAACATGTTCGCAAACGTCACGGAAGCGATCGCGTGGATCGAGAACTCCCACCGCTTCGGCGAGAAGACGGACCTGACCCGGATGCGGGCGTGCTGCCGCCGGCTGGGCGACCCGCAGGATGCGTTCAGGTCGATCCACGTCGCCGGCACCAACGGCAAGGGCTCGACCGCCAACTACCTGAAGAACATCCTCCACTGCGCCGGATACAAGACCGGCGTCTATACCTCCCCCTATGTCGTCAGCTTCAACGAACGCATCGGCATCGGCGACGAATACATCCCCGACGGGACCGTCGTCAAGTACGCGAACTTCCTGCACGACCTCTGGGACGCCTATTACGCCGAGACCGGCGACTCGATCACCTTCTTCGAGATCGTCACCCTCATGTGCTTCCTCTGGTTCCGCGACGAGAAGGTCGAATGGGGCGTGATCGAGGTCGGCCTCGGCGGCCTCTACGACGCCACCAACGTGATCCTGCCGGAGGCGTCCTGCATCACCAACATCAACTTCGACCACATGAAACAGCTCGGGAACACCCTCGAGAGCATCGCCCTGAACAAGCTCGGGATCGTCAAGCCGTACCGCCCGCTCTATACGACGGAGGACAAGGAACAACTGATCCCGCTCTTTACGATGCACTGCCACGAGGCGCACGCGCCCATCGCCTTCATCGACGCCCGCGAGGCGGGTGACGTCGCGATCGGTGAGGCCACTTCCTTTTCGTGGAAGGGGGTCCGTTACGACCTCGGCCTCGCCGGCGCACACCAGGTGAAAAACGCCGCGCTTGCGATCGAGACGATCCGGGGCCTCGCCGACCGGCAAGCAATCGCCGTCACCGCGCGTAATATCTATGACGGGCTGAAGCGCACGACCTGGCCGGGCCGCTTCGAGATCTTCGAGCATCGGATCGTGCTCGACGGCGCCCACAACATCGGCGCCTTCGAGACCCTCCGCCCGGCGGTCGCGGCCGTCTTCCCGGGGAAGAAGGTCAAGTGCCTCTTCTGCATGATGAAGGACAAGGACCACAAGGCCGTGATCGGCCTCCTCGATTCCTTCGTCGACGAGTTCCACTTCACCGCGATCGACTACCACCGCGTCGCGACCGCGCAGGAGCTTTACGAGGAGAGCGCGCATCCGCGCAAGTTCGTCCATGCGGACTTCGAAGCCGCGTTTTCGAACCTGCGGAACCTCGGTGAAGACGAGATCCTCCTCGTCTGCGGTTCCCTCTACTTCGTCTCCGCGATCCGCAGGATCCTCGTCCCATGAACAGACGTCGCGACCCCGTGGGGCCGCGACGTTTTCATCGGAGGGGATCGGATGGATCGGATCATGGAGATGCCGGCGGCGGAACGGCCGCGGGAACGGCTGGAGCGCTACGGCGCGGAGAACCTCGGGACGCACGAACTGGTGGCGATCCTGCTTCGGACCGGGACGAAGGACCATTCGGCGATCGACGTCGCCAAGGAGATCCTGTTCGAGGCGAAGGGGGCGCGGGGGCTCAGGGAGAAGACGCTTCCCGAACTCGCATCCCACGCCGGGATGGGGAAGACGAAGGCGGGGATCCTGCTCGCGGCGCTCGAACTCGGACGACGTGCGCTCGAAAGCGAGCCGGAGCGGCCGAAGGTGCTCGGCGCGCGTGACGTCTTCCTGATCGTGAAAGACGACCTCGCGCCGCTGAAACAGGAGACGATGGTCGCGCTCTACCTCGACGCGCGGCTCGCACTCGTCGAGAAGCGGACGATCTTCGTCGGCGGCCTCAACCAGTCGCTCGTGCATCCGCGCGAGGTCTTCAAGTACGCCGTCAAGTGCTCCGCCTTCCAGGTGGTGCTCGCGCACAACCATCCGTCGGGCGATCCGACGCCCTCGCCGCAGGATCTCGCGGTGACGAAGCGGTTCCGCGAGGCCGGGGAGCTGCTCGGGATCCGGCTCGCCGACCACGTCGTCGTCGCCGGCGACCGCTACGTCTCGATCGGCGAGATCCTGAAGGGCGAAGGCATGGTATAATGGATGCGGAGGTGGCATCATGTGCGGACGGTTCATCCTCGGCGTCGTGCGCGAGGAACTCGAAAGGCTCGTCGACGAATACTACGGGATCCCGGTCGTCGGCACCGAGATCGCCCTCCCGCGGTATAACGTCGCCCCGGGACAGCCGGTCGCAGCCGTCGTCGGCGACGGCGAGAGGTACCGCCTCGGAACGCTCCGATGGGGTTTCGTCCCGTGGTTCGCCAAGGACGAGAAGAGCGCCTATGCGATGATCAACGCGCGCGCCGAGACGATCCTCGAACGGCCGGCGTACGCGCAGTCGATGAAGACGAAGCGCTGCGTCGTGCTCGCGGACGGCTACTACGAATGGAAGAAGGAAGGGACGTCGAAGATCCCCTACCGGATCTTTCTGAAGGACGTCGCGCTCTTCGCGATGGCCGGACTCTACAGCACCTGGACGCGTGCCGACGGAACGAAGCTGCATACCTGCGCGATCGTCACGACCGCCGCGAACGAACTCACGCGACCGGTCCACGAGCGCATGCCGGCGATCCTCACGCGCGAACAGGAGAAGATCTGGCTCGACCGCGGGAACGAACGCGTCGAGGAACTCGCGAAGCTGCTGATCCCGTTCGACCCCGGGGCGATGGACCTGCATCCGGTCTCGACGCGGGTGAACGACGCCCATAGCGATGACGCGGGGCTGATCGAACAAGCCTGAAGAGAAAGACCGAACCGGTCGGATCCCCCTGGACTCCTTCCGGTTCGGTCTTTCGTTTGCAGGCATGATGCGCCATCATTCGGGGATGGCATCCATCCATTCTGCCAAGTCGGGGATCGCCGTACCGGGATATCTGTGGACTTCGGAAACCGAGGATGCCGATTCGATTCGATAGAGCGAATAGCCGAGGGCATCGACCGAGCGCCCGACGTAATAGACGTCTTCGTTCCTTTCGACGACATATCCGCTGGAGACGAGCGTATCGACGAATAGCGATGAAGTCACGGGCATGACATCGATTCCCAATACGGAGTCGACGAACCAGAACGCACGGACTTCCCCATAACTGTCCGCCCAAAGGGAAGCATTCGATCCCACCGCGAAACGGGTAATCTCGGAAGGATCTCCCGACGTGTAGAAGTGGATGTCGGTGACGATCAATTCGCGATGGCGGAGATGGGGGGGGATCTGCTCCGGCATGACCTCATCGTATCGCGCGCTTTCAACGATCGCGACGGCGGCGATGGATCGGGCGTGACGTTGATACAGAACGAATGAGAAGTTGTCGTCGCCGGATTGGTGGAAACTGGCCAGATCGACGGCGGAACCGATGAGATCATAGGACGACACCGGGATCATCCAGCCATTCTCGTGCACGATCACATAGAGCCGGTCTTCCATCGAATCTTCGTATCGGTAATCCGGAAAGACGTAGCGATCGCCCGTGATTCCGACGACGGGATTGACGGAGAACACGACGACGTCGAAAGCCTCGAAATGCCGGAGGTAGACCGGATGATAGGACGACGCCGTCGAGATCGATCCATCCGCCATCAGATACCGCACCTCGTTTCCCTCATCGTCGAGGAGACGGGGATGACCGTAGTTCGAATCGAGGACAAGCGGGAATGCCGTCTCGACGTCGAGGTCGACGGCCAGAAAGTCGTCGGCCTGATCCTGACCGGCGCCGACGGAAGCGAGGACGGCGATGGTCGCGATCGTCCCGATCATCAGGATCAGGCCGATCGTCGCCGTACGCCGGCATGCATCGCGACGTCTGGCGGCGGCGACCGAGATCAGGCAGACCAGAACCAAGGCCATGGGCACGAGCAAGGCGCTACTCCACGTCATCATGCTGAATGCCCTCCTTCCATCCGAGGATGTCGCCCGGCGTCACGGACAAGGCTCTGCAGATCGCGTCGAGCGTCGTGAAGCGGATCGCGCGCGCCTTCCCGCTCCTGAGGATCGACAGATTCGCTTCCGTCAGGCCGATGATCGCGCATAGTTCGGAGGCCGTCATCCGGCGTTCGCGGAGGATGCGGTCGAGTTCGACGACGATCATATCGTGAGTCGATTCTCCTCATGGATTTCGATCGCCAGCTTCAGGACCTTCGCGACGACGATCAGCATCAGTCCGAAGCCGAGATAGAGGAGGATCGGAGCGTTCAGGTACAGGTTGAACTCGGTCAACGTTCCCGTGAGGAAGCCGAATCCCTGGATGACCAGTCCGGCTGCGACCTCGACCAGGACCAGATACACGAACGAGCGTCCCATCCGATCGATGCGTTCGACGTTTTCAGCCACGAAGACCGCCTTGCGCTCCAGATTGTCGATCAAGGCCTTGACGTCGAAGTGCACCCTCAGGAGCAAGACGACATAGATTACCGTCTTGACGACCGCGATCAGGAAGAGTTCCGACATCGTGATGGCGGGGAGGGCCGCGATGATGCCGATGACGCTCGAACCGACGATCAGGACGACCGCAACCAGGTAGGCGCGCTTGAGCAGGCGGACGCTGGCGTCGAAATCGACGCGGTTCAGACGCGTGAGCATGTAGATGATGCCGGCGATCAATGCGATCGCGAGCGCGATCAGGACAACCATGAGGATCGATGCGAATGCGGTCATGCTACTCCTCCTCTGCGGTGCCGATGAGCGACGAACCGCGATAATACGTATTCGGGGCGTTGAATCGGTTGAATCCGAGCATGATCGATGCGGTTTCCTTGCGCGCTTCGACGAGATCGACGGAGAACTCGAAGAAATCCGGATCGCTCTCGGCGGTGGCGACGTATTCGACCATCAGCGAGTATTGCAGGAGCGGACGCTTGAAGTATTGGGTGAACGTGTTCTCCGGCAGCGTGACATAGGCATTGGGTTCCGTGACGGAGTAGACTCCGTTCCGGAACGTCTCGCCGTCGGAAAAGACGAGCAGCGAGGTCAGCGACGAGGTCGTGACGACGTATCCCGGAGAAGCGCTGAAGACCAGATGCTGGACGGTTTCGTCATGCTGGTTCGTGTCGCTCACGTAGAACGAATACGGAAGCGTCACGGTGACGATCGCGATGCGGTGTCCGTCCGGATCGAGGAACAGGTCGCCCATGAACGTCGCGTCCGATTCGACGTCGTCGTCGAACTCGTACGTGCTGGCGCCGGTCAGGAGATAATGCAGGTCGCTGTAGATGAATGGCGCCGCCGCGAGCGAGGAAACGAACGACAGATCGCCATCGTAGATGGTGATGCAGGTCCAGTCGTTCCAACGGTATGTCGGCGATTGGTCGACGGAGTAGGCGATTTGTTCGGCACTGGGGTCGATTTGCATCCCGTAGGGCACATGGACCGGTTGAAGCGCCGCGATGCACAGAACTGCAAGCGTCGATGTCAGCGCGGCAAGCAGGAAACGCGTCATGTAATCACCTCGAATTATTGAATATCGATAATATCATAGCACCCATTCCGTTCTTTGACAAGTGCAATCGTAAAAAATGTACAACTCGAATTCGGGAAGAGCCGGAATGGCGTCGGCCGGCATCGGTCGCTGGGAGGCGTTTCGTCCGATTCAAAAAAAGGAGCCTCATGGAGGCTCCGAATCGGTTCATGGACTATTTTTCCAGGAACGTGAGGATGTCCCGGTAGACGGTCTCCTTGTCGAGTTCGTTCAGGATCTCGTGGCGGTCGTCCTCGTAGAGTTTGTCGGTCACGTCGACATAGCCGAGCTTCCGGTAAACCGCGGCGAGTTCCAGGACGGTCTTCCCGTACTCGGAGAGCGGGTCGTTCTTCCCGGAGGCGAAGAGGAGGGGGGTGTCCTTCCTTCCGGTCGCGATCTGCTTCGGATCGTTGATCACGACGAGCCACTTGAAGAGGTCCTTGTTCGCGGAAACCGTCGCCGGCTGGCCGCACATCGGCGACTTCTCGTAGTAGTTCTGGATCTCGACGTCCTTGGAGAGCCACTCGACGTCGCGGTCGCCGATGATGCCGTCCTTGCGCATCTTCGCCGGATAGGCGTCGATCCCCATCTTCTGGAGGAGCGGCGAGACGTACTTCGGCCCCCGGAGCGCCTTGATCACCGTCGATAGGAGGATCCCGAAGCGGATCAGCCCGAGCGGCATCATCGCGGTTCCCGTGAGCACCGCCTTCTTGTAGAAGTCGGGCTTTCTCAGAAGCGCGAGGCGGGCGAGGAAGGAGCCCATGCTGTGGCCGAGGACGAAGACGGGCAGGTCGGGATACCGCTGCTTGATGAAGTCCTGGACGAGGGTGATCGACTCGTAGGCGATCCTGTCCCCGTCCCTGTCGGCGTAGTGGACGTAGGCGTTCGTGTCGGTCGACAGGCCGTGGCCGAGGAAGTCGCAGCCGACGGCGACGTAGCCGTTCCTGTTCAGGAACTCGGCGAACAGGCCGTAGCGGGCGATGTGCTCGCTGACGCCGTGGATCAAATGGACGACGCCCTTCACCGGGGCGGTGGCGCCGTCGTACAGATAGACGTGGATGTCGTTTCCAACGGAATTCTTGACGATCAGTTTCTCCATCCTTCGCACCTCTCATTTTTAATGAATCGATCTTGGCACCATTATATCATTTCGAGGATGAATATCCAAGCCGATTTGATATAATTAAGCCGAGAGGTGACCGACTTGGACAAATACATACTCGCCATCGACCAGGGGACCACGTCCTCGCGGGCGATCATCTTCGACAAGACGGGAAGGATCGCCTGCATGAGCCAGCACGAGTTCACGCAGTACTTCCCCGAACCCGGCTACGTCCTGCACGATCCGAGCGAGATCTGGGGATCGGTCTCCGTCTGCATCAGCGAGTGCCTGATGAAGGCGAAGCTCTCCCCCAACCAGATCGCCGGCATCGGCATCACCAACCAGCGCGAGACCACCGTCGTCTGGAACAAAAAGACCGGCAAGCCCGTCTACCAGGCGATCGTGTGGCAGTCCAAGCAGACCGCCCGGATCTGCGAGGAGCTCCGCAAGGCGGGGAAGGAAGAGCTCGTCCGGCAGAAGACGGGGCTTCTGATCGATCCCTACTTCTCAGGCACGAAGGTGAAGTGGATCCTCGACAACGTCAAGGGAGCGCGCGAAGCCGCCGACCGCGGCGAACTCCTCTTCGGGACGATCGACACCTGGATCATCTGGAACCTCACCAACGGCAAGAAGCACGTGACCGACTATTCGAACGCCTCCCGCACGCTCCTCTTCGACATCTTCGAGAAGCGCTGGGATCCCGAACTCCTGACCCTCTTCGGCGTGCCTGCCTCGATGCTTCCCGAGGTCCACGACTCCTCGAAGATCTACGGCCTCACCGCGAAGAACGCCTTCTACGGCTTCGAGGTCCCGATCGCCGGCATCGCCGGTGACCAGCAGGCCGCCCTCTTCGGCCAGACCTGCTTCTCCCCCGGCGACGTCAAGAACACCTACGGCACCGGATGCTTCATCCTGATGAACACCGGCAAGAAGCCGATCCGCTCCGCCAAGGGGCTTTTGACGACGATCGCCTGGGGTCTGGACGGCGAGATCACCTACGCCCTCGAAGGCTCGATCTTCGTCGGCGGCTCCGCCGTCCAGTGGCTCCGCGACGGTCTCCGCGTGATCGCCAAGTCGTCCGAGACCGAGGCGTACGCGAAGGAGGTCGAGGACAACCTCGGCGTCTATTTCGTCCCCGCCTTCGTCGGCCTCGGCACCCCATACTGGGAGATGGACGCCAAGGGCGCGATCTTCGGGATCACCCGCGGCACGAAGCGCCAGCACATCGTGCGGGCGACGCTCGAGGCGATCGCCTACCAGACCAAGGACGTCCTAGACGTGATGGAGGACGAGTCGAAGATCCGGCTGACGCGCCTGCGCGTCGACGGCGGCGCCTCGAACAACGACTTCCTCATGCAGTTCCAAAGCGACATCCTCGATCTCTACATCGACAAGCCCGTGACGAGCGAGACGACAGCGCTCGGTGCGTGCTATCTCGCCGGTCTCGCCGTCGGCTTCTGGACGATGACCGAGATCAAGGCGATGTGGGGCGTCGACAAGGTCTACAAGCCCGTGATCGCCCCCGAACTGCGCAAGAAGCTGTACGCGGGATGGCAGAAGGCCGTCAAGGCCTGCATCCTGTTCCGCTGAGCACTGCCGGAGGTGACGCCATGATCACCCTGATGAGCACCGGTTCCTACGTCGGTCTGGGCGCGGCCTTCCTCGCCGTCGCCGTCGTCGTCTGGGGAATCATCACCAGCCAGAGTCTGCGCAAGCGTGCACGCGCCGTCCTCGAGGCCGAGGCGGCCGTCGACCATGCCCTGACGCAGCGGTTCGCGACGATCGCGAAGCTCGACGAGACGGTCTTTCCCGAAGCGGGCGTCGAGCGCGGTCGTTTCGCCAGTCTCCGCTGGCAGAACGGCGTGCCCGCGAACGCCTCGATCGCCGACAAGGCGTCGTTCGCCGGGGAGATCGACGCATGTGCGCGCGACCTCGTCGCCGAAATCGCCCGCCGCGGCGCATCCGCGGACCGGCTCGTCGCCGACCTCGAGGGTGCGCTTCCCCTCACCGAGGAGCAGCTCGCGAACGCCCGCCGTCTCTACAACGCCACCGCCGCCGCCTTGAACAAGGCGGTCGCGGCCTTCCCCTCGATGCTCGCGGCGAACGCGATGCGGCTCGAGAAGAGGCCCTATTTCGAGATCGGCGCCGCCGATCCCGATTCCGAACCGGACGCCTGAGGACCAGGCGTCCTTTTTTTTCGATTTGCGGATCCTGCTTGGGTTTCGCAAACGCGTCCGCCCGCGTCGTTGGCGGGCGTCGGGACGACCGGATTTTCCCCGCTCGTTGCGAAACCTCGCCTCCTTTCGCCGCTTTTTCGCACGGATCCGCGATTCGACAGTCTCCCAAGGCGATGGTAGAATGGCGTCGTACCGAAAGGGGGACAAGACATGTTGAACCAGGTCATCCTCGTGGGTCGTCTGACCCACGATCCCGAACTCCGCAAGTCGGAGGAGGGAAGAAGCGTCGCGACGATCCGCATCGCCGTCCAGCGCGGCTTCAAGAGCGGCGAGACGAACGAGTACGAGACCGACTTCTTCAACTGCACGCTCTGGTCGGGAGTCGCCGAGGCGACCGTCGACTACTGCAAGAAGGGGTCCGTGATCGGCGTCAAGGCGCGGCTCGCCCAAAAGGAATACGTGATGGAGAACAAGAAGACGTTCAGCTATCCGGAAATCATCGTCGAGAAGATCTCCTTCATCAGTCCGAGCCGGGATTAAGATATGTGAAAGCATATCTTTTTTCTTTTTTTTGCGATGCGATGATGCTATAATTCACTTGGGTGATCCGCGATGAGACAGTACCTGGAGTTCCTTAGACACATCCTCGACCACGGCGTCCGGAAGGACGACCGGACCCATACCGGAACGATCTCGGCCTTCGGGTACCAGATGCGTTTCGACCTCGCGGAAGGCTTTCCGCTCCTCACCACCAAGAAGGTGCACATGAAGTCGATCGTGCACGAACTGCTCTGGTTCATCAAGGGCGACACCAACATCAAGTACCTCGTCGACCACGACGTCCGGATCTGGAACGAATGGCCCTACGAGACCTATCGGAACTCCGCCGACTACCAGGGCGAATCGCTCGATGGATTCGTCGCGCGGATCAAGACTGACGACGCGTTCGCGAGGAAGCACGGCGACCTCGGTCCCGTCTACGGCCGGCAGTGGCGCGCCTGGCCGGGCGCACGCGGCCCGATCGACCAGCTCAGAAACGTCATCGACGAGATCAGGCGAAACCCCGACAGCCGGCGTCTGATCGTCTCCGCATGGAATCCGGCCGAAGTCGAGGACATGGCGCTCCCGCCGTGCCATACGCTCTTCCAGTTCAACGTCGCCGACGGGAAACTTTCCTGCCAGCTCTACCAGCGGAGCGCCGACGCCTTCCTCGGCGTCCCCTTCAACATCGCTTCCTACGCCCTCCTGACCCTCATGGTCGCCGAGGTCTGCGGCCTGAAGCCGGGCACTTTCGTCCATACCTTCGGCGACTGCCACATCTATGCGAACCATCTCAACCAGGTGAACGCGCAGCTCGCGCGGGAGCCGCGGCCGCTGCCGCGCGTCGTCTTCCGGCGCAAGGTCGCCGACATCGCCGACTTCGTCTACGAGGACGTCGAGCTCGTCGGCTACGACCCGCATCCGGCGATCAAGGGAAAGGTGGCGGTCTGATGATCAGCCTGATCTTCGCGATCGATCCGAACAAGACCATCGGGAAGGGCAACGACCTTCCCTGGAACTATCCCGCCGACCTGCGTTATTTCAAGCAGACGACCCTCGGGCACCGCGTCCTGATGGGGCGTCGCACCTTCGAGTCGATCCTGGCCCGCCTCGGCAAGCCGCTCCCCGGAAGGGACAACCTCGTCGCCACCCGCGGCACGCTCGCCCGGACCGACGTCGAGGTCGTCGCCGACCTCGAGGCGTTCCTCGCCTCTTTCCATCCCGACGAGGTCTTCGTGATCGGCGGGAAGGCGGTCTTCGAAGCGGCGTGGCCGTACGCCGACCGCCTCTACGTCACTCATGTCGAGCACGCCCACGAGGGCGACGTGAGACTCGACTTCTTTTCGCTCGACGGCTTCGCGCTTTCGTCCCAAAGAGAAGAAGAAGGACTCCGCTTCGCCGTCTACGAAAGGAGGAAGTGACATGCTGCCGATCCTGCATCTGATCCTGTCGGCCGCCGTCGCCGTCCTCTACGCCGTCTTCGGCGCCGTTCCCGCCGGATTCCTCGGCGTCCTCGCCGTCACGGGCGTCTTCCTCGGGGCGCTCGTCGCCTGGCTCGCGATCCTCCTCGGGTTCCTGATCTTCGTCATGGTCGTCCTCAAGCTCGACCATACGAGCATGTTCAAGCATCGTCTCTTGCTCGCGTTCGTCCACTACTACTACGTCGTCATCCTCCGGGTGCGGCTGATCGCGACGGGACTCGAGAACCTTCCGCACGACGAAAACTTCGTGATCTATTCCAATCACATCGAGGCTTCGGATCCGATGTACCTGAAGCTCGTCTTCCGGCGCCATCCGGTGGCATTCATCTCCAAGGAGGTCCTCTTCAAGCAATTCCTCGTCGGTGACATGCTCGCCTCGATCGGATGCATCCCGATCTCGCCGAATGCCGATCGAACGGCGATGCAGTCGATCCTCGAGGGAATCAAGCGCGTCAAGGGGGGACAGCCCTTCGGGATCTATCCGGAGGGGCGCCGCACCTATTCGAACGACATCATCGCCTTCAAGCCAGGATCGTTCAAGCTGGCGACGAAGGCCGGGGCCGACATCATCCCGGTGGCGGTCTACGACATGCACGAGATCAATCGCAAGGGGCGCATCCTCCCTTGCAACGTGCGCCTCCATGTCTTTCCGCGGATCACGCCGGCCGAATACGAGGGCATCGACACCGTCGAACTCGCGAAGCGGGTCGAAACGATCGTCGCCGAAAAGATGGAGGAGTTCAAGCGCCTCTATCCGACACCGACCCATTCCCGCTGAATCCGACCGCCATCCGCCTTGCGAATGGCGGTTTTCCATCGTCAAATCGCGTCGGTGATGATACAATGGTATTAAGCGCGTAGCGCTCGCGGAGGAGAACCATGCCGAAGATCGTCTGTCTCGACATCGACGGAACGCTGCTGAACGAATACGGTCGCATCACCGAGACCACGCGGGTGGCAATCGAGCGGCTCAAGGCCGACAGTCATGTCGTGGTCATCGCCTCGGGGCGGACCTATGCGGAGATCGTGAAGATCGTCGCGCCACTCGCCCTGATGGAGTCCGATCGGGCCTTCTTCATCGCCTTCAACGGCGTCCTGACCGTTCGGACTCATCCGTTTGCGGTGATGATGAAGCGCATGCTCCACAAGGAGGATGTCCGCGCGATCGCAGCTGAACTGGTGCCGCGGGGATTCAAGCTGCACGTCTACGCCGAGAACCGCATCTACCTGTCCCACGACATCGTCCAGCATCTTGAGGCGTCTCCGGATGAACGAAAGCCGGTCATGCGCATCCACATGGAGACCTATGACCGCGACGACGCCGTCTACAAGATTCTCGTCCTCGACGATGCCGAACGGCTCGACGAACTCCGGCGCACGCTGCCGAAGGCGATCACGGAACGCTACTCTGTCTTCAAATCATGGGATCGCCTGCTCGAGTTCGTCCATCCGGAAGGAACGAAGGGCGCGGCGCTCGAAAACCTGTACCGAACGCTCAGAATTCCCCGCGAGGACGTCATTGCGATCGGGGACGAGGAAAACGACATCGCGATGATCAGGGCCGCCGGCATCGGCATTGCGATGGACAACGCCAAGCCAGGCGTCAAGGCGGCGGCCCGCTTCATCACCCTGTCCAACCGTCATGACGGCGTCGCCGCGGCGATCGCGCGTCACGTATACGATAAGGAGCGTGGAAACGATGGAATTTGAACTGGACCTGATCCGCTGGATGCAAAGTTTCAGCAACGGCTTCCTCGACGCGGTGTTCCAATTCTTCACGATGTTCGGCGAGGAACTGATCATCATCGGCGTGCTCGGGTACCTGTACTGGTGCCACGACAAGAAGGTCGGCGAGTATGTCGGCGTCACCGTCTTCATCTCGCTGTTCCTGAACAGCACGATCAAGACGATCGTCCAGCGGCCCCGTCCGTTCGTCGCCGACCCCGTCGGCGTCGAGAACATCCGCCCCGACACGGCCACCGGCTATGCTTTCCCCTCCGGTCACACGCAGGGGGCGGCGACCGTCTTCGGCAGCCTCTCGGCGTGGCTGAAGAAGCGTTGGCTCACGATCGCCTCGACGGTCGTCATCGTCCTTGTCGCCGTCAGCCGGATGTACCTCGGAGCCCACTATCTTTCGGACGTCGTTGTCGGCGCCGCGCTCGGCATCTTCCTCGCGGTCGGACTCCAGGTCGTCTTCTCGAAATACAGCGCCGCGACGCGACGGCTCTACGACGCGATCGCGATCGGCGGCGTGATCCTGGCGGTCGGCGTCTTCGTCTGGCGCTTCGCGACGATCGAAGCGGCCGGCGGACTGACCGACGCCGCCAACCTCTACGATAAGATGGAAGGCACCTTCAAGATGATCGGCGCGATGCTCGGATTCGTCCTCGGCGTCCGGTTCGAAGCGAAGAAGGTCGATTTCAAGAACCACCGGATCCTCTGGCGCAACCTGATCCGCTTCGCCTTGGGCGTCGCGATCGTGATGGGAATCCGCCTCGGATTGAAGGCGATCTTCGGGTTCATCGTCGACGGTACGGAGTTGCTTGAGGGTCAGAAGCTGCTCGCGGCGCTCGCCGTCCTCCTCGACGGGCTGCGCTACTTCGCGATGGTCTTCATCGCCATCGGCGTCTATCCGATGACGTTCTCGCTCTTCGCCCGGGAAACGGAGTATCGTTCATGAGAACCTACAACGAGACGCTTTACGACCGCGATACGATCATCCGATTCAATCGATATTATCTCGCGAACTTCTTCAAGAAGAACTTCTCGATCATCGCCGTCGGCGCCGCCGTCGCGGCCGGTTATTCCTTCTCGGTCGGCGAGTGGGAGACGGCGGTGCTGATCCTCGGCATGATCGTCGCCTACGCGATCCTGACATACGTGATCCAGATCACGACCCGCAACAAGGCGCTGAAGAAGAGCCCGATCGCGGAACATCCGATCATCCGAACATATCTCTTCGGCGACGAGGGCATCGAAATCGACGGCCGTTTCGTCCATCCAGAAAACGTCGAACCGGAGATGCGGGGCCCGAAGTCGAGGACGCTCAAGTACGATGAGATCGTCCGAATCGCGACCGGCAGGGAGTTCATGGTCATCTACGACAACGAACGAAGGACATACATCGTCGACCTCAAGTCGTTTGAGAATCCGATGCAGTACGGTGCACTACGGACCTTCCTCGCGCAAAGGTTCGGAAAAAGGTTCAAATAACGCTATCGAGCGTCATCTTCGGATGGCGCTCTTTCATTATTCTCGATTCCGGCGCCAAAAGCGGCCTTTAATCGATGATCTATTGACATTTTCAAACCGATCGCCTATGATTATACCAGATGGTATAGACCAGATGGTATAATCGAGGTTATTTACATGAAGAACACACCGATCGACCGCTCGTATTTTCTTCAAAACAATCCCCGGCTTCTGGAAGAGACTCTCGGAGAATTCTCGTCCAAAGGGTACGAAGCGGCCTCCCTGAACGAGATCCTGAAGCGATCCGCCTTCAACAAAGGCAGTTTCTACTACCGTTTTTCAGAGAAAATGGACCTGTTCATCGCGCTTCTGGAGACGCTTTTCGCAAGACATGCGGAAGAACTCGCCGCCGACCGCGCGACGATCCTCGAGAAAGAGAGCGTCCGCATCACGCTGAAGCTCATGATCTCGACGATGCACCGCCTTTGGGAGCGAGACCGACGCTATCTAGACCTCTATGCGAGGATCGATGACGAACGGATCGCGGACCGAAGCGAAATCGTGCATATCATCGATCGATCCCCGATCGAGGCATTTGTCGTCGAATCTACCGTAACCCTCGACGCGCTCGGCGAGAATCCGGAAAGGACGGCACTTTTCGCCAATCTCGCCAGAATGGTTCTGTACCGGATCGACGAAGTCGGTCGCAACGATCGGGGTTGGATCGATCCCGCGGTCCTCGCGGACGCGGTCATGAATGCCGCATTTGTGGATTTGAAGACAGATCATCGTCCCTGCGACCGTGAAACGGCGAGGATCGTCGCCGATTCCGATGACCATCGCCCGACGATGGAGATCGAATACTTCAAGGGCGAGATCCTCGCGATTTTCGGGCCTCTGGATCTCGCACGGACTCTCACGCGAAGGATTCCGGCGGGCCGTCGCCGTCCGGATTCATTGGCTTCCCTCGGAGCGTGGCTATTCGCCAGAGAGACCGATCCCGAGGAGAACTCGAGAGTTCCGCTCCGCGAGGAACGCACCCTACGCTGGAACCTGAAGCGGGTCGGAGAGCGTCCCGTGAACGGCGAAGACGACCTCGTCGATGAACTCGGACTTGCGGACGTCGGCGACATCCGCATCGACCGGCTGCCCGACGCCATGAGACGTTTCGTCCGAACGGCGGCTACGATCGCGTCCGGATCCGATCCGCTCGTCGTCGAAGAACCGTTCGAAGGCATCGGCGATCCGGAACGCAAGCGCATTTGCCAAATGTTGTTGAAAAGAAGAGGTAATGGAATTACAATAATACTATATGGCACCGATTTCGAATCGTTGATGGGTGTCGCCGATCGGATCGCCTTCATCGGCCGTTCGGGTACCGTCAAGACGGTCCCCGCCGCGGAACTGAATGCCCGCTACGGCGACCGCGTGATCGTCGTCGGGTATCGCGACCGCGGCTTCTCGAGGCAGGCACGATTCCCTGCCGCGATGGTCGGAGGATCGGATTTCGCGACATTCTTGAAAGGCAAGGACGTCGAATCGCTTGAAACGCGTACCATGTCGGGCGCGGAGATCTACCGCATCGAAACCGGGGAGGACCTTTCATGACGAAGACATTCATCAATCTCGTGCTGAGCGACCTGAAGAGACTGTGGAGCTATCGGATCATTCTCTTCATCGCGATCCTGTCGCTCGTCTTTTCGTTCGCGATCGCGCTGTTTCCGATGATCGATCCGACGAACTTCATCTATGTCAGCATCTTCATCCTTCCGGTCGTCGTCTTCTCGATCTCGCTCTTCATCGACCGCGAGGAGGGCACGCTGCTGCCCTTCGTGTTCTCGCCGCTCAAGTCCGCCTACCTCGTCTTCTCGAAGATCGTCTCGGCCTTCGTCGTGATGACGATTCCGATCGTCTTCTTCATCGCCGCCCTGGCCTTCGCCCGCTACGACATCAACTTCGGCCTCCTGTTCCTCGCCTATTCGCTCGGCATGGCGCTGCACATCCTGATCGGACTCTCTCTCTCCATCATCAGCAAGACCTCGGCGATCCTGTCGCTTTCCTACATCGGCTACATCGTGATCTTCTCGCTGACGGCGATCCTCTACAGCAACGGCATCATCCCGCTTCGTTTCCAGTATTATCTGATCATCTCCCCGGCGTTCCTCTCGGGCGTCCTCGTCGACAACATCGTCGCCGGCACGGCGTACTCCGAGGTCTGGCTGATCGCCCTCGCGGTCGGCCTTCAGATCGTCTACGGCGCCCTGCTCGCGCTCTTCATCGTCGTTCCCTACTTCAAGCACTACGTGATCGCCACCGAGACCCGGTGACGAACCCGGAAGAAAGCGGATTATCCATATCGCGATGATGCCCGTGAGAGGTGTCATCTTTTATGAAGGGGTGCTCCAGATGGAAACCAGACATTTCCTCGGATTCGACGGCGGCGGCACGAAGACGCATGCCTGCCTCATGGACGAACACGGCGCGATCGTGGCGCAGGCCTTCGGACCTGCCTCGTCGATCGACACCGTACCGCTCGAGACGTCGCTCACGAGCCTGATGACGACCTATGAAGCGCTCCCGGTCAAGCGTCCGCTTTCGGCCGTCTTCGCCGGACTCGGCGGCATCGCCGGCGAGCACGACAGAACCCGCTACGTCGCTTCCCTCAAGACCCTTCCGTTCGTTCCCGGGGACGCCGTCCTCGGCGCCGAGAACGACGTCGTCAACGCCCTCGCGAGCGGCAACGGCACGCTCGAGGGGATGGCCCTCATTATCGGTACCGGATCTGTCTGCTTCGGCATGAAGGAAGGCAGAAGCTGGCGCACCGGCGGCTACCATTTCAAGGAAGGCGACGCCGGCAGCGGCTTCGACCTCGGGTTCATGGCGCTCAAGCACTACGCCCGCGTCCTCGACGGCCGCCATCCCGACACCGTCTTCGGCGAAGCCCTCAGGGGCGCGCTCGGCATCCACGACTTCGCCAGGCTCGTCAAGTACTTCGACCAGATCAACCGCACCGAGGTCGCGAAGCTCGCGCCGATCGTCACGGCGTTCGCGACCGTCGACCAGTACGCCTACAAGATCGTCGTCGACGCCGCCGACGAGATCCGCCTGCTCGTCCAGACGGTCTACGAGAAGCTCGGCTTCACCGACTGCGACCTCACCGTCGTCGGCGGTCTCGGCAACGCCGACACCATCTACCGCGACCTGTTCCTCGGAAACATCCGCAAAGTCTCGCCCTCGATCCGCATCATCCGTCCCCTGTACGATCCGGCGCACGCCGCCGCGATGATCGCCCGGAGCCTCTTCGACGACGCGGGCGGGAGGCACGACCGATGATCCTTTTCGACGAAGCGAAGAAGACGTTCCACCTCTTCACCGCGAATACCTCATACGTCTGCCGGATCCTGCCCTCGGGGCATCTCGGCCACGTCTACTACGGCGCCCGGCTCGCCGATCCCGTCGATCCCGCCGCGCTCGAGATCGCGCACAGGATCGAGGTCGGCTCGCAGATCGTCTACGACGAGGCGGACCGCTCCTTCAACCTCAACCTCGCCCGTCTGGAGATCAGTTCCTACGGCAAGGGAGACTATCGCGACCCGATGGTCCACTTCCAGCTTTCGGACGGATCCCGGATCACCGACTTCAAGGTCGTCGGTCACGAGATCCTGGCCGACAAGCCGTCGTTCCCGGGTCTTCCCGAGACCGACGCGGGCGACCGCGGACCGATCCCGACACTCAGGGTCGAGGTCTTCGATCCCGTCGCGGGACTGGCGATCGACCTCTACTACGCCGTCTTCGAACAGGCGGACGCGATCGTCCGCCGGATCGTCGTCCGGAACGCGTCGAGCGAGCCGGCGACGATCAGGAAGTGCCTGTCGGCGGGCGTCGACTTCCCCGCCGGCGACTACGAGCTCGTGACGCTCGACGGCGCCTGGATCCGCGAGCGGCACGTCCACGACCGGACGCTCCGCCCCGGCATCGTCAAGATCGATTCGAAGCGCGGCGTCTCCTCCGCCGACCACAATCCCTTCGTCGCCGTCAAGCGGCCGTACACGACCGAGGATGCGGGGGACTGTTACGGCTTCGCGCTCGTCTACAGCGGAAACTTCGAGGCGACCGCCGAGGTCAACCCGCACGGCCTCCTGCGGACGATGATCGGGATCAACTCCTTCGACTTCGAATGGCGGCTCGAGCCCGGAGCCTCGTTTCTGACGCCGGAGGCCGTCCTCACCTACTCCGCCGAAGGCATGACGCGGCTCTCGCAGAACCTCCATACGGTCGTGAACGACCATCTCGTCAACCCCGCCTGGCGGAAGAAGGAGCGGCCGATCCTCGCCAACAACTGGGAAGCCACCTTCTTCGACTTCAACGAACGCCGGATCATGAGACTCGCCCGCCTCGCCAAAAAGGCGGGCGTCGAACTCTTCGTGCTCGACGACGGCTGGTTCGGACGCCGCGACGACGACACCACCTCGCTCGGCGACTGGGACGCCGACCGCCGCAAGCTGCCCGGCGGCGTCGCCGGCCTCGCCAAGAGGATCAACCGCCTCGGCCTGTCCTTCGGGATCTGGGTCGAGCCGGAGATGGTGAGTCCCGATTCCGACCTCTTCCGCGCGCATCCCGACTGGGCGATCCGCCATCCCGCCCGCCCCGCTTCGCTCGGACGGCACCAGCTCGTCCTCGACCTGACCCGGCCCGAGGTCCGCGACCACCTCTACGCGAAGCTGTGCGCGCTCTTCGACGGGGCGAACGTCGCCTACTGCAAGTGGGACATGAACCGCAGCCTCTCCGACGTCTTCTCGGGCGGGCTCGACGCGTCGCACCAGGGCGAGTTCTGGCACCGCTACGTCCTCGGCCTGTACGAACTCCTCGAGCGTCTGACAAGCCGCTATCCGGGAATCCTCTTCGAATCGTGCGCCTCCGGCGGAAACCGCTTCGACCTCGGGATGCTAAGGTACATGCCGCAGACGTGGACCTCCGACGACACCGACGGGATCGAGCGGCTCTACATCCAGTACGGCACCTCGATGGCGTATCCGCCGTCGACGATGGGGGCGCATGTGAGCGCCGTCCCGAACGCCCAGACGATCCGCTCGACGCCGCTCGAAACCCGGTTCAACACGGCGATCTTCGGACTGCTCGGCTACGAACTCGACTTCACGAAGCTGTCGCGCTTCGACCGCGCCGTAATCCGGCGTCAGATCGCCTTCTACAAGGAGCACCGCCGTCTCCTCCAGTTCGGGCGCTTCTACCGCCTGAAGAGTCCCTTTACGGGCAACGACTGCCTCTGGATGAGCGTCGCGGAGGACGGCCGCGAAGCCGTCGTCGGCCTCTACCAGGTGCTCGCGAAGCCGAACGGACCGGCCGAACGCGTGCCCGTCGCCGGCCTCACCGAGGACGCGGAGTACCGGATCGAGAACCGCCGCCAGTATTTCAACCTGCGCACCTTCGGCGACCTCGCACGGCACGCGCTGCCGATCCGCCTGCCGGCGAAGGGCGTCCTCTTCCATCTCCTCGCGAACCACTACTTGATGCCCGCGGAGACGGAGGACCTGACCGTCGGGGGCGACGTCCTGAAAAACCTCGGTTTCGTTCCGAAGCAGCGCTTCATCGGTTCCGGCTACAACGCCGACGTCCGCCTGATGGGCGATTTCGGCTCCCGCGTCTACCACCTCAAGGCATTGGAAAGGACGACCCCACGATGAGAAAGAACATTCCCCTGAACTTCGACTGGCTCTTCGCACCCGTTTTCGAAGAAGGCTACCCGACCGCAGCCGCGCTGCCGGAGGGAATGACCTCCGTGTCGATCCCGCACACGGTGAAGGAACTGCCGCTGAACGACTTCGACGAGCGCGACTACCAGTTCGTCTCCTCCTACGTGCGCGATTTCGAGACTCCCGCGACCGATGAAGGCGACCGCACCTTCATCCGTTTCGGCGCCGTCATGACCGTCGCCGAGGTCTGGATGAACGGCACCTTCGTCGGCAGGCACGAGGGCGGCTTCACCCCGTTTGCGTTCGACGTCACCGACCTCTTGAAGAAGGACGGGACCAACCGCCTGTTCGTCAAGGTCGATTCCCGCGAAATCAAGGACGTCCCGCCCTTCGGGAACGTCGTCGACTACCTCTGCTACGGCGGGATCTACCGCGAGGTTGAACTCCAGGTGCGTCCGAAACGACACCTCGAGCGTCTGTTCGTCCGAACCTCCGAAGCGCCGAGCCTGGCGCTCGAGGACATGATCCTCGACGTCCGCGGAACCCTCTCCGAAGAATCCGCCGGCGCGCTCTCGGCGGTCGTTTCGATCCGTCGCGACGCCGTCGAGGCGTTCCGGTTCGACATCGTGCCGCAGATCGACGGCCGGACCTTCGATGTGCAATACGAGTGCCACGGGGTCGAACGCTGGAACCTCGAATCGCCGGTCCTCTACGACATCGAGGTCGCCGTCCTGCTGGATGGCGTCGAGTTCGACCGCGAGGTCGTGCGCTTCGGCTTCCGCACCGCCCAGTTCACCCACGAGGGCTTCGTCCTGAACAACCGCAAGATCAAGCTCGTCGGTCTCAACCGCCACCAGAGCTATCCCTACGTCGGCTACGCGATGCCGAAGCGGATCCAGGCGAAGGACGCCGAAATCCTCAAGAACGAACTCGGGGTGAATCTCGTCCGTACCTCGCACTACATGCAGAGCGACCACTTCATCGACCGCTGCGACGAACTCGGCCTGCTCGTCTTCGAGGAGATCCCCGGCTGGCAGTACATCGGCGACGAGCACTTCAAGCAGCTGTCCTGCGAGAACCTGGAGGCGATGATCAGGGCCCACGCGAACCATCCGTCGATCGTGCTCTGGGGCGTCCGCATCAACGAATCCCCCGACGACCACGACTTCTACGAGAAGACCAACGAGATCGCCCACGCCCTCGACGATTCCCGCCAGACCGGCGGCGTCCGCAACTTCAGGGGCAGCGAGCTGCTCGAGGACGTGTACACCTACAACGACTTCAGCCACGTCGGCGACAACCCCGGCCTGATAAGGCCGCGCAAGGCGGCGAAGGCCGAGGTTCCCTACCTCGTCACCGAGCACAACGGCCACATCTTCCCGACGAAGAAGTACGACCACGAGGCGAAGCGCGTCGAGCACGCGCTCCGGCACATGCGCGTGATCGACGCCAGTTTCGCCCGCGAGGACGCCTGCGGCGCGATCGGCTGGTGCATGAACGACTACAACACCCACGTCGACTTCGGTTCCGGCGACCGGATCTGCTACCACGGGGTGATGGACATGTTCCGCCTCCCGAAATACGCCGCGGCGGCCTACGCCTCGCAGCGGCAGGATCGCCCGATGCTCGTCGTCGCCTCGACGATGGCGATGGGCGACCACGCCCTCTCGCGGATCCCGCCGACCGTCGTCTTCACGAACTGCGACTACGTCAAGGTGTACAAGAACGACACCTACATCGACACCTTCTATTCCGCCTGGAAGGACTATCCGAACGCTCCCTACGCCCCGGTCGTCGTCGACGACTACTACGGCGACCAGATCGAGAAGAACGAGGACTATCCGAAGCGGACCGCGCGGATGGTGAAGAAGGTGCTCGTCGCCTTCGGCCGGCACGGCATGGACCTGCCGCTTTCCGACAAGCTCCGCGCCCTCTGGCTGATGACCGTCAAGGGCTTCACCTTCGCCGAGGCCGAACGCCTTTACGGCAAGTACATCGGCGACTGGGGGAAGGAAGGCGCGAAATACGTCTACGAGGGGTATCGGGACGACAAGCCGGTCGTCGCGGTCACGAAGGGCGCGCACCGGTCGATGGTCCTCTCGGCCGTCGCCGACGATTCCGTCCTGGTCCACGGCGACACCTACGACGCCACCCGGATCGTGGTCCGGATGACGGACGAGCGCGGAAACGAGCTCCCCTACGCCTTCGACGCGTTCACGGTGGAAACGACTCCGGGCCTCGCGGTGATCGGACCGAGGGTCCAGTCGCTGCTCGGCGGCTCCGTCGGCGTCTACGTGAAGACGACCGGGATCCGCGGGCAACAGACCGTCACGATCCGTCCCGAAGGGCGCCCCGCCCTGGAAGTCGCGATCCGAATCGACTGAAACGATACAAAAAAAAGGATTCCGGCCGGAATCCTTTTTCAATGTCGGTCAATCGGCCAGGCCGTTGTTCGCGAGGAAGACGTAGACGACCTGGACCGGGATCGCGAACGATTCCTCGTCCGAATCCTCGGATCCCCAGGCGTTGATGCCGAGGAGGTTCCCGTCGAGGTCGACGAGCGCGCCGCCCGAAGAACCCTCGTGGATCGTGGCGCTGTGGTAGAGCACCTTGTAGGGGGCGTTCTCGATCGTCTCGAGGGCGATGAACTCGCCGAAGGTGACGTTGTTCTCGACCGAAAGCGGATTTCCGACGGCGAGCACGAGTTCCCCGGGAGTCAGCCGCGTGCGCAGCCGCGTCGTCCAGTCGATGAGTTCGACCGTCGTCCGGTTCTGCTTCGCAAAGCGGAGGACGGCGAGGTCGAGATCGGCGTCCTGACAGACGAGTTCGGCCGGTTGGGCTTCGTCGTCGCCGAAGGCGATGATCTCGTACGAGGCGGTATAGCCGAGGTCGTCGATCACGTGATGGTTGGTCAGAACGTAGTAGTAGCCATCGCGATCAAGGAAGACGACTCCGGATCCGGAGGAGGACGCCTCGACGAGCGTCTGGGTGATGCCGGGGAAGATCTGACCGATGCGGTAGACGGTCGAATGGACCTGGACGTTGACCCGACGGATGTGGTTGCGGGTGGCGAGGAGGACGTCGTTGTACGCGTCGACGTTGTTCAGGTGGTAGTTGGGCGAGCTGTAGTACGGGTAGGCGTAGTAGTCCCCGTCGAGGTAGGTGAAGGTGCCTTCTCCGGTGATCGCCGCGGTCGTCGCGGTGGTGGTGCGGACGGGGAAGGGGAAGTAGAAGCCGGCGCAGCCGAAAAGCGACAGCGAAAGGGCTGCGACGAGAAGCGCCAGGATCCGTTTCATGGACTCACCCACCTTTGCGCGCCCTCGCGGCAATTGCCGCGAAGGAGCGGGAAAACATACGGAATGGAGATAAAAACCGAAAGAAAGCCGGGGACGAGGTTGTGATTTCCGAGGAATGCTATATAATTGAAGTTGATATCTATGATTTCGTACCCGGAGGTGCCCATGCCTGACAATCTCGATTTCAAGACCTATTTCGATCTCGCCATCTACGGTGCGCTCGGACTAGGCGCCCTGTTCGGGTTTCTGAAAGGATTCAAGAAGTCGATCTGGTCGTTCCTCACGTACCTGCTTCTGATCGTGGGGTTCTTCGTCACGATCGGACCCGTCTCGGACTTCCTGTGGTCCTACGAGAACCCCCAGATCGGGTCCCTGCTCGGGCAGTACCTCGAGGGGATGATCCCGGGGATCGGGACCGCGAACTCGATCGGCGGCGCGGTCACGGTCGCGGCCGGCCACTTCGCCGGCACGGATTACGCGGACCTGCTCGCCAACGCCCATCTTCTCGCCCTCGTCGAGGGCATCGGGACGTTCGTCCTAAAAATCGTCTATGCCGTCCTATATTTTACCATATTCTGGCTCATTTATAAAATCATCTGCGCGATTCTCTTCGCGATTTTCCTGAAGGGCGGCTCCAAGAACGACAAGTACCGCTCCAAGAACCGCTTGCTCGGCGCCGTCTTCGGCGTCCTCGAAGCCGCCGTCGGCGTCTTCGTCCTGATCGTCTCGCTCTCCGGCCTGTTCGACATCGTCAAGAGCATGACGACCCTGATCCCGACCGAAGAGGAGACCGTCGAGCTCGAGTTCCCGCGTAGCAGCGTCTACGAGGCCTCGCAATCGATGCTCACGGCGTTCACGATGCCGACGATCCCGCCCGAACTCCAGGACCAGCTCGACATGATGAACGAACTGGTCGCGGCCTACGACGCGAACCTCGCCGTCCAACTGTCCTCGCAGCTCACCTTCGACGACGGCGGCACCCCCGTTCCGCTGACCTTCCACCTGTTCGACACGGTCCTGTCGATCGACGTCGATACGTCCGAAACCGAGACCGAACGGATCGCCTTCCGCCACGAACTCTCGGTGTTCGCCGGCATCGCCGGTTATGCCCTCGGCATGGAGGTCGTCGAGACCGGCGATCTCTCCACGATCACGAGCGACGACGTCACCGCCGTCTTCAACATGCTCGGGCAGTCCGACCTGATCACCACCCTCATCCCGCTCGGAATCGAGGTCGCCGCCGACATCTCGGACATCGAACTCGAATTGCCGACGGAAGAACTCTACGCCCTCGACTGGGCGGCCGAACTCGACAAGCTCGGCGTCATCGCCGCGGTCGGCTTCGACATCGTCAACGCCACCGGCTACTTCGAAGACGACATCGACCTGAACACGGTCACCGTCGACGGCGACATGGTCCGCGACCTGTTCGACTCGCTCGCCGACTCGGACCTCGTCAACCTCGCCGTCCTCGTCGCGATCGAACCGGTCCTCGAAATGGCCGGCGACCAGGTCAACGCCATCATCACGGTTCCCGCCGACATCGTCTGGGCCGACGAGTTCCGCGCGATGGGCGCCTTCCTCGGGGCGGTGCTCGACACCGGCCTCACGATGGGCGACATCCAGGGCGAGGCCGGAGCGAACTACAGCGCGATCCTGAGTGCCGTCGCCGCCGTCGACTTCACCCTCCTGCTCGATTCCAAACTCTTCACCAACGCGGTCGTGAACGTCCTTTCGGGCGCCGTCGCGCTGCCGGGACTCGCCGATTTCATCGTCGTCCCCGCCGACATCGTCTGGTACGACGTCTATGACGACGACGGCAACCTCGTCGTCGCCGGCGAACTCCGCAACATCCTCCTCGCCATCAACGCGGTCGTCGCGGTCGCGGCCGGCATCGACTTCGAGAACATCGGCATCGCCGACATCGCGCTGTTGACCGACGACACGATCGACGCCCTCTTCCAGTCGCAGGTGCTCGTCGCGTCGCTGTCGGCGCAACTCGCCGCGCTCGATACCGGCGGATTCGAGCTGATCGTCCCCGACGCCGTCAAGGATGCGAACGGCTACATCGTCAAGGAAGAATTCATCGCCGTCGCCCGCGCCCTCAAGCTCGCCGCCGAGACGCTCCTCTGCGACGAGGGCGACGATGCCTGCGCCGAGATGGGCTTCGACGTCGGCAAGATCTTCACCCTCACGGGCGCAGACCTCGACGTCATCCTCGCCTCCCAGGTCCTCACCGCCACCCTCGGCAACTACGTGAACACGATGGAAATCGAGCAGCTCGTCGTCCCCGGCAGCGCCCGCACGTCGATCCTGGTCGACGAACTCCCGCTCGAAGTCATCTCCGCCGAAGAAATCCGAAACGTCTTCGCCGCCGTGCTCGCGCTCGGCATCGACGACTTCGAGAACTTCGAATTCTCCGCTGCGATCCTCGTCAACCTCGAGGGCGACGTCCCCGGCGAACTCGACGACGACAAACTCGATTCGCTCTTCGCCTCTTCGATCCTCCGCGCCACGATCGCCAAGGTCCTGCTCGACATGACCGGCGGCGCGGACTCGATCGTGGTCGTCCCGTCGCTCGACGTCAACGGCGACCCGATCCTGTACGACGACCCGATCGACGGCACCGACATGATCGACGCCGGGGAACTCGCCGCGATCCTCAAGGGCGTCTACGCCCTCGACCTCGACTTCGAGAACTTCAGCATGGACGACATCGGCCCGATCATCGACAACATCGACCTTCTGCTCGATTCGGCGATTCTGCATGCGACCGTCTCCGACCTGCTCATCAACCTCGAGGGCGGGATGATCGTCGTCCCGGACGCCTACGGCGATCCGGAAGAAGCGGTCAAGCTGACCGTCGGCGGCACGCCGTTCATCGTCCGCGCCGAACTCGACAGGATCTTCGACGCGCTCACGCTCCTCGACATCACCAACTTCGACGCGCTCGCGCTCGACGCCACGATCATCGACAAGTTCGCCTCCGAGGCCGATCCCACGGTGCTCGACGAGGGCAAGCTCGACACGATGTTCGCCTCGGTGATCCTCCGGGCGTCCGTTTCGAAGATGGTGCTCGATCTCATCGAGGTCGAACCCGGCCAGGAGGCGATGGTCGTGATCCCCGACTTCGACGTCGACGGTGTCCCCGTCACCTTCGTCGACCACGGCTTCGACTACGTCTCGACCGACGAACTGAAGGCGATCCTGCGCTCCTTCAAGGCGCTCGGTTTCAACGATTTCGCGACCATGTCCTTCACCGACCTCGGTCCGATCCTCGACAACATCGGAACCCTGCTCGATTCGGCGGTCCTGCACGCGACCATCTCCGACGTCCTCCTCGACCTCGCCACCCCGCCGGTCGGCGAGGAGGCGACGATCGTGATCCCGACCGTCCACGGCGACGGTCTCGACGCGTTCTACGTCCAGGCCGTGTCCGGAACCACCACCTACATCGCCAAGTCGGAACTGATCAACATCATCGACTCGCTCACGATCCTCGGCATCACCTCGACCGAAAGCATCGCCTTCGACGCCTCGATCATCGAGAACCTCGAATCGGAGGAAACCCCGGGGACGCTCGACGGCGACAAGCTGGACACGCTGTTCTCCTCGTATATCCTGCGCGCGACGATCTCGAAGATGCTCCTCGACCTGACCGCCGCCGATCCGGGGGAAGACCCGCTCGTGATCGTCCCCGAGACCGACTGGGACGGCATCCCCGTGAAGTACCTCGATCACGGCGTCGATTACGTCTCCCAGGCGGAACTCGAGAACGTCCTGAAGGCGCTCTTCAGCCTCGGCATCACCGACTTCAACAACGTCTCCTCGCTCTCGCTCGACAACGTGATGGCGCATTTCGAAGACCTCATCGTCTCGGCGATCCTGCATGCGACGATCTCCAAGCAGATCCTCGACATCGAGGCCGACATGATCGTCGTCCCCGACGCCTACACCTTCGATTACGGTCTTCCGACCGAAGCGGACGTCGAGATCGTCCGCACCGTCGGCGTCCTCACCCCCGTCGAGTTGATCAGCGAATCCGAGCTGACGGCCATGTTCGACGCGATCGAACTGCTCGGCTTCACCGATTTCTCGGTCTCGCTCGACGCCTCGATCATCTCCACCCTTCAGGTCGAAGGCGACCCGACGACGCTCGATCCCGCGAAACTCGACGTCCTCTTCGGATCCGCCATCATCCACGCCTCGATCTCCAACATGTTCGACGACCTGACCGCCGCCGATCCCGGCGAGGATCCGCTCGTGATCGTCCCCGAAACCGACTGGGACGGAGTCCCGGTCGTCTATGACGATCCGCTGACGGCGATCGAGTACGTCGCCGTCGCCGAGCTCGAGAACGTCCTCTCCGCCCTCAACAGCCTCGGCATCACCGACTTCAACAACGTCTCCTCGCTCTCGCTCGACAACGTGATGGCGCACTTCGACGATCTGATCGCCTCCGCCATCCTCCATGCGACGATCTCCAAGCAGATCCTCGACATCGACGCCGCGATGATCGTCGTTCCCTCCGACTACACCCGCGACTACGGACTTCCGACGGAAGAAGACGTCGAGATCGTCCGCGCCGTCGGGCTCGCCGATCCCGTCGACCTGGTCGACCCCGACGAATTGAGCGCGATGTTCGACGCGATCGAGCTGCTCGGCTTCACCGACTTCTCGGTCTCGCTCGACGCCTCGATCATCTCCACCCTCCAGGTCGACGGCGACCCGACGACGCTCGATTCCGCGAAACTCGACGTCCTGTTCGGATCCGCGATCATCCACGCCTCGATCTCCAACATGTTCGACGATCTGACCGCCGCCGATCCCGGCGAGGATCCGCTCGTGATCGTTCCCGAGACCGACTGGGACGGGCTCCCGGTCATCTACGACGATCCGCTCACGGCGATCGAATACATCGCCGTCGCCGAGCTCGAGAGCGTCCTTTCCGCCCTCAACAGCCTCGGCATCACCGACTTCGACAACGTCTCCTCGCTCTCGCTCGAGAACGTGATGGCGCACTTCGACGAACTGATCGCCTCGGCGATCCTGCATGCGACGATCTCCAAGCAGATCCTCGACATCGAGGCCGAGATGATCGTCGTTCCCGACGACTATACGATGAACTACGGACTGCCGGGGGAGACCGCCATCGAGATCACACGCCAGATCGGCGCCGTCGATCCGGTCACGATGATCTCCGCCGACGAGCTCGGCGCGATGTTCGATTCGCTCGAACTGCTCGGCTTCACCGACTTCTCGGTCGCGCTCGACGCGACCGTCATCGACCGGCTCGAGGACGAGATCGACCCGACCACCCTCGACCAGTCGAAACTCAACACGCTCTTCGCCTCGGCCATCATCCACGCGTCGTTCTCGAAGATGTTCTTCGACCTCACCGCCGCCGATCCGGGAGAAGAAGCGCTCGTGGTCGTCCCCGAACAGGACGTCGACGGCATCGCCGTCCTTTACACCGACCTCCTCGTCGAGTATGTCTCGATCGCCGAACTCGACGCCACCCTCTACGCCCTCCATGCCCTGAACGTCAGCGACTTCAACGCCGTCGACGCCCTCGACATGGACACGATCATCGCCGAGATGGACGTGCTCCTCGATTCCGCGATCATGCACGCGACGATCTCCAAGCAGATCCTCGGGATCGACATGCTCGTCGTCCCGTACGTCGACGCCACCGGCGCGACCGACATCCGCGTCACCGTCCTTGCGACCGAATTCATCGACAAGGCCGAACTCGCGGACCTCTTCGACGCGCTCAAGAAACTCGGCATCTCCGGCGACCTCTCGCAGTTCTCCGGCGACGTCGACTACTCGGCGTTCTTCGACGACGCCAAGCGGACCGTCATCCTCTCGTCCGCGATCATGCACGCGATGATCTCCGACACGCTCGTCAACTTCGATCCCGAAACCGTCCAGGTGCCCTTCTACGCCGAGACCGGTTCGACGCCCGCGGACTTGGTCCGTATCACCGTCGGCGATCCGGGCTTCACCACCGAATTCGTGAAGAAGGTCGAGATCGACGCCTTCTTCGTCGGTCTCCGCACCCTCGGCATCGACGGCAACATCGAGAACTTCGACGGCACCCTGAACCTCGCCGCCCTCTTCGACGAGACCGAGCGCGACGACGTCCTCGACTCCGTCATCCTGCAGGCGCGCATCTCGAAGGAGATCTTCAACCTCGGCGCCGCCGTGGTCGACGTCCCCTACCTCGCCGCGGACGGGACGACCGCGATCCGCGTGACCGTCGGCAGCGACGAGACCGCGACCGAGTACGTCCTCAAGAGCGAGCTCGTGAACCTCTTCGTCGGTCTCGCGCAACTCGGCTTCTCCGGCGACATCCAGAACTTCGACGGCGAGGTGAGCATGACGTCGCTCTTCGAGACGGTGCCGCGCGCGGAGATCCTCGCTTCCGCGACGCTTCACGCCCGCATCTCCTCCGAACTGACCGGTCTCGGCGCCGAAACGCTTTCGATCCCCTACGTCGGCGCAGACGGCATCACCGAGATCCGCACGACCGTCGGCGACGTCGGCTACGAAACCGAATACGTCGATGCCACGGAACTCGCCCGCATGTTCGAGGCGCTCGAACTGCTCGGCTTCACCGGCGACATCCAGGGCTTCGACGGCAACATCTCCGCCGCCGCCCTCTTCCGCGACGACGACCCGACCTATGAGCGTTCGACCGTGCTCTCCTCCGCCATCGTGCACGCCAAGATCTCCGAGGAACTGATCGGACTCGGGGCCACGCTCGCGATCCCCTATACCGCCGCGGACGGCGTCACGGCCGTGCGCGCGACGGTCGGCGACGTCGGCTTCACGACCGAATACATCGTCGATGGCGAACTCGACAATCTCTTCGAAGCGATGGAACTGCTCGGATTCTCGGGCGACGTCCTCGGCGAAGGCTTCACCGGCGACTTCAACCTGACGGCGCTCTTCGACGAGGTCAAGCGCCCCGAGGTGCTTTCCTCCGCGATCATCCACGCCAAGATCTCGGTCGAGCTGGCCAACCTCGGCGCCGCGACCCTCGCGATCCCGTACACCGCCGCGGACGGCGTCACCGCCGTGCGCGCGACGGTCGGCGACGTCGGCTTCACGACCGAATGCATCGTCGAAGGCGAACTCGACAGTCTCTTCGAGGCGATGGAACTGCTCGGCTTCTCGGGCGACGTCCTTGGCGCCGGATTCACGGGCGACTTCGACCTGACGGCCCTCTTCGACGAAGCCAAGCGTCCCGAGGTGCTTTCCTCCGCGATCATCCACGCCAAGATCTCGACCGAACTGGCCAACCTCGACACCGCCACCCTCGCGATCCCCTACACCGCCGCGGACGGTACGAGCGCCGTGCGCGAGACGGTCGGGGACGTCGGCTTCACGACCGAATACATTGTCGAAGGCGAACTCGACAACCTCTTCAACGCGATGAAACTGCTGGGCTTCTCGGGCGACGTCCTCGGCGCCGGATTCACGGGCGACTTCGACCTGACCCCGCTCTTCGACGACATCAAGCGTCCGCAGGTCCTTTCCTCCGCGATCATCCACGCCAAGATCTCGACGGAGCTGGCCAACCTCGGAGCCGCCACGCTCGCGATCCCCTACGGGACCGAAGATTACGACGAACTCGTCGCCGCGACCCACGTCCGCACGACCGTCGGCGCGGTCGGCTTCACGACCGAATACATCGTCGAAGACGAACTCGGATACCTGTTCGACGGCCTCGAGACGCTCGGCTTCTCCGGCGACGTCCTCACCGAGTTCTCCGGCGACATCAACATCTCCGCCTTCTACGATCCAGTCCAGCGCGCTTCCGTGCTCCGGTCGGCGATCCTCCAGGCGAAGATCTCGCTCGAGATGTTCAACCTCGGCTCAAGCACCATGCTCGTGCCGACGACCGACGTCGACGGCGTCGTCGTCCGCCTCTCCGCGGGTCCCCTCGGACTCGAGACGGACTACATCACCAAGGCCGAGATCGGCCACCTGTTCGACGCGCTCGGCGTCCTCGGACTCTCCGGCGACACCAACTTCTCGGGCGCGGTCAACCTCGCCAACGTCGAAGACTCCTCCGACCAGGACATCCTCTTCGCCTCGGCGTCGATGCACGCGACCATCTCCCAGACGGTCCTCGGCCTCGACGACGACGACATCCTGATCGTCCCGGCCTACACCCAGGACGGCGCCATCGCCGCAAACGCGGTCCGACTCGCCGTGACCGGCACCGACTTCATCGCCAAGGGCGAGCTCAAGCACCTGATCGACGCCCTGCTCGCGATGGGGTACGGCGACCTCTCGATCGCGGCTTCGATCGACACCTCCAAGTTCTTCACCGAAACGGCCACGATCCTCGCCTCCGCGACGATGCAGGCGACGATCTCCGCGGAAGTCCTCGCCTGGGACGACGGCGGCCTCGACGACGCCCTCACGATTCCGGCCTACACGATCGCCGGCGACGCCGACGCGAACAGGATCCGCCGGACCGTAGGGACCGTCGACTATGTCGACCGCGACGAGCTCGGAAGGCTCTTCACCGCCCTCGACGCGATGGGATTCTCCGACCTCGACAGCTTCGGCGGTGGCATCTCCTCCGACCGGTTCTTCGCCCAGAAGGCGACGATCCTGCTCTCGGCGATCATGCACGCGACGATCTCCGACCAATTGCTCAACGACACCGGCGGAGCGCTCCTGGTCCCCGACACCGACGTCGAAAACGGCGACGCGGCGATCCGCGTGACCGTCTCCGGCACCGAATTCATCACCGTCGCCGAGATCAGCGACCTGCTCGACGCCCTCGACGCGATGGGTCTCAAGGACTTCGGCGCCCTCGACATCTCGCTCGAGAACATCTTCGACGCCGATTTCGCCGTCCTCCTCGCCTCCGCCTCGATGCAGGCGACGATCTCCGATTCGCTCCTCGCCGCCCCGACGAAGGACGAGACGACGATGGTCGCGGGTTCCAGCGACCTGGTCGTCCCGACCGTGTTCCGTCAGGACATCACCGTCGGCCTCGCCGCCTACGTGCAGATCGAGGAAGCGGAACTGCTCGCTCTCCTCGACGGCCTCGACAAGCTCGGATTCACCTCGTTCGGCTCCGCGATGAACGTCGGCACGATCAACTCGCTCTCCTATGCGACCCAGATGGACATCTACGAGTCCGGATCGCTTCACGTCACCGTCCACAACATGCTTCTCGGCAACCCGACGGTCGACGTCCCGGACAAGGCCAAGGAAACGCTGTACGGCATCGTCGGACTGACCAAGGCCGCCGAGGTCGCGTACTTCATCGTCGGCGTCAACCAGCTCGTCGGCGTCAACTTCACGAACGCCTCGTTCGATCTCACGTCGTTCGTCACCATGGATGCGAACAAGCGCGACATCATGTTCGACTCGATGATCATCCGCAACATCGTCACGCCGCAGGTCGAGCAGGCCGTCAGCGACATGAACGCCGCCGTCTTCCCGCTGCCGCCGCTCTACACGATCGTCGCCACGGACTACGAAGACGACAACGCGGCCACGTTCATGACCGAAGCCGGCATCGAGCGCTACATCGCCTTCGTCGACTGATCCGCAACATCCGCCACTGCTTCAAGGAGGGACTTCGGTCCCTCCCTTTTTTTCATTCTGCCAATCGGAGCCATTCCTCTCGCGTATATGAAGAGGGATGCGTCCGTCCGCGCAAGGAAAAAAACCGGAAAAAACCGAGCGCGCGCCGTTGATATCGCCCATCGATGCTATATAATAAAGATAAGCGCGACACCATGCGCGCGGAAGGAGTCGCACGAAATGCCAGATAACCTCAGCATGTCAATGATCCTGAACATCGTGTTTTTCGGCATCCTCGGCCTCGGTCTGCTCGGCGGACTGGCCAAAGGCTTCAAGAAGTCGCTCTTCTCGTTTGTCACGATGGCGGCCTTCTACGCTTTGTTCTTCCTCACCCTCGACGCGGTCGTTGGGTTCCTGTGGACCTACGAGAATCCGGCTCTGGGCACCGCCCTCGGCCAGATCGATTCCTCGCTGTCCTCATACACGAGCATCGGGGAGGCGATGACGCCGCTCCTCCAGTTCTTCGCCGGGGATTTCGACCTCGGCGCGGGAGGACCCGAACTGACGGCTCTGCTTCTGGGCATCGGCCAGTTCGTGGTGAAGATCGGCTACACGGTCGCCTACTTCACCGTCGGCCTGATCGTCTGGAAGATCCTGATGTGGATCGTCCGGATGATCTTCATCCACGAAAAGTCCGGTTCATCCAAGAACCGCCTGCTCGGCGGCGTCTTCGGGCTCGCCAACGGCGCGCTCGCGCTCTTCGTCCTGTTCATCATGCTCGGCGGCGTCGTCTCGATCGTCGGCAGCGTGACCGAACTGGTGCCGTCGGTGCCGCTTGCGGCGCCCCTGGACCGCGACCGGATCTACGAGGCGTCGCAGTCGCTGATCCCGCTCGCCGAAGGCGATGCGGGTCTCGCGGAAGCGACCGCCTACGTCGTCGAGTTCGTCGACGCCTACGAGTCCAATCCGCTCGTCCAGATCGGCGACATGATCGTGATCGGCGAGGGGACGGCGGCGGCGCCGCTCTCGCTCTACCTCTTCGACTCGGTCATGTCCTTCACCTACGAGGGCGAGACGATCGCCCTCCGTCGGGAACTCGCGGTCGTCGCGAACGTCGCGGGCACGATCTTCGACGCCCTCGACGCGGCCGGCATCGACCTCACGAACATGGAGAACGTCGACATCGCCCTGCTCCTCGGCGCGGTCGGTTCCGCCGACCTGACGATGCTTCTCGATTCCAAGCTGATCACGACCGCTCTCGTCTACGTCCTCTCCGGCGAAGCAGGGATCGAGGACCTCGACGGGATCCTGATCGTCCCCGACGGCGTCGTTTGGTACGACACGCTCGACGACGAAGGCAACATCGTCGAAAACGGCGAACTCAGGAACCTCCTCACGGCCCTGAACGCGATCGTCGAGGTCGCCGGCTCGATCGACTTCGAGAACATCGGCCTCGACGTCGTAAGCGCCCTCTCCGACGACGCCATCGACGCCATCTTCGGCTCCTCGATCCTCACCGCGACCCTCTCCAACGTCGTCACCACCCAGCTGCCGACGGGCGACAACCCGCTCGTCATTCCGGATTCCGTCTTCGACGGCGACGGCTACCTCCTCAAGAGCGAGATGCTCGCCCTCGTCCACGCCTTCAAGCTGCTCGTCGAGACCGCCGGCGCCGATCCGGAGAACTTCGACTTCGCCGCCGTACTCTCGCTCAGCGACGCCCAGGTCGACGTCCTGCTCGACAGCCAGATTCTGTCCGCCACCGTCGGAAACCTGATCGCCGACATCGCCGGCGAGGATCTCGTGATCCCGTCGACGGTCCTCGACGCCACCACGTACGAGGTCGACGGCGTCGCCGTCACGGTCGTTTCCGCCGTCGAGATCAAAGCGGTCTTCGCCTCGCTCCGCGTCCTCGGCATCTCCGATTTCGACAACATGGGATTCGATGCCGGCATCATCGCGAACCTCGAGGGCGACACCCCCGGCGTCCTCGACGACGCCAAGATCGCGACCCTCTTCGGATCCGACATCCTGCACGCGACCATGTCCGACCTGATCATCTCGGCGACCGCCGAGGCTGGATCGGTCATGACCGTTCCCTACTACGATCAGGACGGCAACGCCATCCGCGAAACCCTCGGGGACGTCGTCGTCATCTCCGTCGCCGAACTCGGGAATGTCCTCAAGGCGGTCTATGCGCTCAACGTCGAGGATTTCGCGAACTTCAACGCGCTTGACGCATCCGCCCTGCTCGAGAAGATGCCGATCCTGCTGGATTCGGCCATCCTCCACGCCACCATCTCCGCCCAGCTGCTCTCGATCGCCGGCGGCGCGATCACGGTCCCGTACGTCGAAGAGGACGGCACGACCGAAGTCCGCATCACCGTCGGCGACGGCATCGAAGCCACCGAATACATCTCCCAGGACGAGCTCGAGGCGGTCATCGCCGCGCTCGACGCCCTCCAGATCACCGACCCGACCGCCTTCGGAGGAACGGTGTCGCTCAGTTTCTTCAGCGATCCCGACATCCGCGCGGCCCTGCTCGACTCCGCGATCATGCAGGCGACGATCTCCGACCAGCTCCTTTCCCTCGGCGGCGCGATCCTGATCGTCCCGGCCCTGGACGAGGACGGCGAGGACGTCGTCGTCACCGTCGGTCCCGTCGGGAACCAGACCACCTACGTCACCGCCGCCGAGATCGGCGCGATGTTCGACGCCCTCGAGGTCCTCGATGTCACCGACGTCACCGCGGTCACCTCGGGCGAATTCACTCTCTCGAACCTGACGGAAGAAGGCAACCTCGCGACCCTGCTCGCCTCGGCCTCGATCCACGCGACCATCTCCGACCAGCTCCTCACCACCGCCGCCGGCACGCTCCTCATCCCCGACGTCGACGTCGAGAATGCGAACAGCCCGATCCGGATCCAGCGCGGCACCGTCGAATACGTCGCCAAGGACGAGATCGTCGCCCTGATCGGCGCCCTCGACCTGCTCGACCTCGACGGCTTCGATTCGCTCGACTTCTCGATCGGCACGCTCTTCGCCAATGCCGTCGACATGAACGACCTCCTCGCCTCGGCGTCGCTCCAGGCGACGATCTCCGACGCGATGCTTTCCGTCGCCGACGACGAGACGACGATGGTCGCCGGCGCGACCGACCTCGTGGTCCCGACGCAGATGCGCGCGGCGATCCAGGTCGACGGCGTCGCTTCCGTCCAGATCGTCCAGGACGAGCTCGTCGCCCTCCTCGAGGCCTTCAACGTCCTCGGCCTCGGCGGCTACGGCGCGGCCATGCCGGCGGGCACGATCACCGGGCTCTCCGAAGCGCAGATCGACGCCCTGCTCGTCTCCGCCTCGATCCACGTGACGATCCACAACATGCTTCAGGGGAACATGGAGATCACCACTCCGGACATGGCGAAATCCTCGTACTACGGCATCGCCGGCGTCACCACGAAGGTCGAGGTGCGCAACTTCATCCGCGCCGTCTCGGTCCTCGGTACGGGCGACTTCACGGACGCCGACTTCTCGATCGCCGGTCTTTCCGGCAAGTCGGAGACCGACCTCGGAATCATCCTCGACTCGATGATCGTGCGCGACACGCTCACCCCGCAGATCGAAGCGGCCGACGGCCTCGACCCGTTCTACGCCCTCGACGCCGCCGACTACATGGACGGCAACGTCGCCCTCTTCCTCACGAAGACCGGCATCACCGACTACCTCAACTATCTGCCGTAAGCACCGGACTCCCGGCGGGGGAGGATCGCCCGAGCGATCCTCCCCCCTTTTTTTCATCGAAAATGCCGTCTTTCCTTTTCCGACGGGATGGGATATAATAAAATGATGCCTTTTTCGGGAGTGTACCCATGAAACGAATCCTGATTTTGCTCCTTTCGCTCCTCGCGGTCCTGTCGGCCGCGGGATGCGGGATGATTTCCACCACGACGACCGTCACGACCGCGACGACGTCGGCACCGACATCGACCACGTCGACGCTTCCGATCACCGGAACCGTTCCGACCTCGACCGGAACCACCACGACGGAGACGACCACCACGACCGCGCCGACGTCCGGATCGACGGTCTCGACGACCACGGCGGAACGCTACCAGACGATCGAACTCTTCTCGATGAACGACGTCCACGGCGGCGCCTACTATACGTCCCTCTCCTACAACTATGACGCAAAGGCATTCTCGAAGGCCGCCGCCCTGCTGGCGAACAAACAGGAAAACGAGGACGACGTGATCGTGCTCGCGAGCGGCGACATGTTCCAGGGAACGGCGCTCTCGAACTACTATTACGGACGCCCGCTCCTCGAAGTGATGAATTACGTCGGGTTCGACGCCTTCACGATCGGAAACCACGAGTTCGACTGGGGCATCGACAAGATCGCCGCCTACGCCGACGGGAATACCAGTAACGGCGAAGCCGACTTCCCCTTCCTCGCCGCGAACATCGTCTCGGTCGAGACGGGGGAACCGATGCCCTGGACGCGGCCCTACGCGATCGTCGACGTGAACGGCGTCAAGGTCGGGATCATCGGCGTGATCGGCGCCGTCATCAACTCGATCTCCGCGTCCCGGGTGGTCGGTTACGAATTCCTCGACGCGGCCGATACCGTGGCCGAATACGCGGAATATCTCCGGACCACGGAAGGATGCCGGGTCATCGTCGCCTCGATCCACGAATACTCTTCCGCGACGAACAACGAGATCGCGAACCTGACCGGAAACAGGAAGGTCGACGCGATCTTCAACGGACACAGCCATACCTCGATCGCCTCGTCGATCGTCCGCTCCGGGACCGCCCTGCCCTTCGCTCAGACTTCGAGCTATCCCAACTCGCTGATCGCGAAGATCACGCTGGTCTACGACCGCCAGGCTGGCCAGGTGTCCGCCGGGGCCGCCGAGATCATCGGCAACACCGGGCTCACGCAAAGCGCGGAGGCGAACGCGATCCTCGCGGAGTACGAAACCGAACCCGGTTACGTCGAATTCGTCGGAGAGGCGCTGGCGACCGCGCAGTACGCGTTCTCGTCATCGCTTCTCGCTCCGTGGGGAGCCTCGGCCATCCGCGACTATGCGGGCGTGGACATCGGGGCCGTCAACGCGGGGGGGTTCCGCGTCACGATGGAACAGGGAACCGTCACGATGGGCGACATGATCACGATCTATCCGTTCGACAACTACATCAAGACCTGCGAAATGACCGGCGCGCAGATCACCGCGTTCTACGAGAGCGTGATGGAGAAGAGCGACGACGTCGTGTTCGACGACGGCGTCGGCTATTCGTACGGAATGGGGCTCCTGACGATCGACGGGATGACCGTCGATCCGGACGCGTGGTACACCGTCGGCGCGGTCGACTACATCTTCGACAAGACCTATTACGACTTCCTCGACGGGAGGAACATCACGACGACCTCCTTTCTGATCCGCGACTTCCTGGTGGAGGACCTGCGGAACCACACGACGGCGTTCAATCCGGCCAACGGCACCGCCTTTCCGACACCCGTCGCCTGGTTCCCGGCGATCCGCAAAGAGGATTCGCTCCTCGTCTGAATCGCCAGGCAGGAGCCATCGTCTTCGGTCGATGAATATGAAAAAGGACGGCTTCGGCCGTCCTTTGTCGTCATTGGGTGGTTTGGTTGTAGTCGAGGACGCGGAAGATCCCGTCCTTGAACTCGAGGTGGTTCGCCGAGCAGTTGGCGAGATACGAGGCGTAGTGGAACTCGGTCGGCGGAAGCAGACTTACCAGCACTGCCTTGATCACGTGCGAGTGGGCGACGATCAGGATCCGCTTGCCGGGGTGACGGGCGCAGAGCGCCGTCAGGGCGGAGAAGACGCGCTTTTCGAGGACTTCGTGCCGTTCCATCCGCGGGATCCGGTTCTCGATGACCGCCCGCGCGTAGTCGGCGTCGATCGGCTTTCCGTCGTGGTCGCCGAAATCGCGCTCGAGGAAGCCCGGGTCGAGTTCGACCGCAGGATGCCCGAGACGGGCGGCGATGATCGCCGCGGTCGCCTGCGCGCGTTTCAGGGGGCTCGAGACGACGATGTCGAAGACCTCGCCTTTGGCGATGAAGGAGGCGGCGATCGCGTTCGCCTGGGCGACGCCCTTCTCATTCAGGGGGTTGTCGATCCGTCCTTGGACGATCATGTTCCTGTTGGCGTCGGTCTCGCCGTGACGCACCATGCAGATCCGGTTCATTGGAATCACCGTCCACAATTATACTATAAGGGACCGTCAGTTTGTGATATAATTGATTCGCGAGGTGGATTTTCATGAGAATGGTCGACATCATCGAGAAAAAGCGGGACGGGCACGCCCTCACCGCCGAAGAAATCAACTACGTCATCCACGGCTACGTCAAGGGTACGGTTCCGGATTACCAGATGAGCGCCTGGCTCATGGCCGTTTATTTCCAGGGCATGACCGACGCGGAGGCCGCGCTCCTCACCGAGGCGATGTGGCATTCCGGCGACGTCATCGACCTCTCGTCGATCGACGGCGTCAAGGTCGACAAGCACTCGACCGGCGGCGTCGGCGACAAGACGACCCTGATCCTCGGCCCGCTCGTCGCCTCCGCCGGCGCGAAGGTCGCGAAACTCTCCGGTCGCGGCCTCGGCCACACCGGCGGCACCCTCGACAAGCTCGAGTCGATCCCCGGCTGCACGATCGCCCTCACGCCCGAACGGTTCGTCCGCCAGGTGAACGACATCGGCATCGCCGTCGCCGGCCAGACCGCCGAACTCGTCCCCGCCGACAAGCTGATGTACGCGCTCCGCGACGTCACCGGGTCGGTGCCGTCGATTCCGCTGATCGCCTCCTCGATCATGTCGAAGAAGCTCGCGAGCGGCGCCGACGTCATCTGCCTCGACGTCAAGATCGGCGACGGCGCCTTCATGAAGACGCTCGCGGACGCGACCCGGCTGTCGCGCCTGATGGTGTCCATCGGAAACGCCTGCGGCCGGCAGGTCGCCGCCTTCATCACCGGCATGGACCAGCCGCTCGGCTTCGCCGTCGGAAACCGCCTCGAAGTCGCGGAAGCGTACGAGACGCTCTCCGGCCACGGTCCCGCGGACCTCGAGGAGCTCTGCCTCGAGATCGGCTCCGAGATGGTCTACCGCGCCGGGAAGGCTTCGTCCGCAACCGCCGCGAAGGACCTCCTCCGCGCGAATCTCCGTAACGGCAAGGCGCTCGCCAAGTTCAAGGAATTCATCGCCGCGCAGGGCGGCCGGCTCGAAACGCTCGACGGTTTCGTGACCGCAAAACGGATCGAGGAGGTCAAGGCGCCGCGCGCTGGATTCGTGAAGACGATCCGGGCGCTGCCGATCGGCCTCGCGACGATGAAGCTCGGCGGCGGCCGCGCCACCAAGGACGACGTGATCGATCCGAACGTCGGCGTCGTGCTCGAACGGAAGGTCGGCGCCAAGGTCAAGAAGGGCGAGACCCTCGCCCGCATCTATGCGGACGCGGCGATCACCGACGAGATCCGCGGATCCGTCCGCGAGGCCTTCGAGATCGTCGATCAGGCGGTCCCGGTTCCGCCGATCATCCTCGACGTCGTCCGTTGAGTTGCCTTACGGCAGAAAACGTGATATAATCGAATCGAACAAGAGGGGAGCTCGGGGAACCGGGCTGAGAGTATGACGTATCCGTCATTGACCCGACCTGATCTGGGTAATGCCAGCGTAGGTGCATCCGGCGCACGCCGTCTCTCCCCTTTCGTTCGCGGAAGGGGATTTT